>MDTG01229067.1_pt1 | contig 161690 bp, 179 predicted proteins | sample 811421 | NCBI WGS metagenome assembly MDTG01 (sample SAMN05326645, study PRJNA326480) | marine metagenome | isolation source: seawater | place: Pacific Ocean: South East | collected 2011 | reverse complement strand
TGAGACTCCAAGACTCAAGTCATACCAATTAAAAAGGACGCCTTCCAGCGTCCATGGATCACTTGGTTGATAAGGCTGAACTAACCCCATCTCTCTATGATGTTCAGGCAGCTACTAGAGCTTTCTGACGAGAGAAACTAACGATTTTGTTAGCGTTTGTGTTTTGCTCTTACCGAGCCGGTTTCAGTCACTCTCCTTATGCCCCGTCGAAGCCATTGCAGCCCCAAGTAGTGGAGCTGAGCGGAATTGAACCGCTGTCCGAAACATCGGTTGGAATCACCTAGTTCACAAAATATGAACGACTATATTCTGCCAAAAATTTGATTGTTTGGTTAACTATTGAGTAAGTTTTTTGTAAAAAATTTAAATGAAATGAAATGCGTTGCTGTTTTACCAAGCGGTCTTGAGGAGGAAGGGTTAAATGAGTTACTTGAATGGGGGGTTACGGAACCCAAAAAATTAAATAGAGCAGTTTCTTTTTATGCAAGTCAAGAATGTTTCTATAAAATTCACTTCTTTTCAAGATTACCTTTTAGATTCTTAAGGCAAATTGCAGAATTTTCATGCGAATCACCTGATGATTTGTATAAAAAATCTCAGCAATCTTGGGATTGGAATTTGTGGATCAATCCATCTAAAACTATTCGTATTGACGCTTCAGGTAGTACACAAGGCCTCTCAAATACTCATTTCTCTGCTTTACAGGTAAAAAATGCTATTACTGATATCCAATTTTTTAAATTTAACCAGAGATCATCAATAAATTTACAAGATCCAGACTTTAGTATCCATCTTCATTTAGGAAATGGGAAGGCTTTTTTAAGCCTTTCAAGTAGTTCAGGAAGTTTGCATAAGCGGGGCAATAGGTCCGCAATGGGATCTGCACCTTTAAAAGAAAATATAGCTGCAGGTTTAATAAAATCAACAGGCTGGGACCAATCCATGCCGCTTGTTGATCCAATGTGCGGATCGGGTACATTTTTAATAGAAGCGGCACATCTTTCCAGAAGGCTTCCAAATTATATTGATCATTATTTTCTTTTTCATAATTGGCTAGACTTTGATAAAAATTTGTTCCTTAAAGTTAAAAATGATGCATTACAAAAAAAAATAAATCTAAAAAAACAACCATTATTAATTGGAGCCGAAAACTCTTATTCAATTTTTAAACAAGCTAAATACAATATTTTAAACTCTAAGGTTGAAGATAATATAAACTTACACAATATTTCTTTTAAAGATTTAGATCTTCCAAGTAAAAAAGGTATAATTATTTGTAATCCGCCATACGGTAAGAGAATTGGTAATAATATAAATTTAGAAAATTTATATAGAGATTTTGGATCCTTTTGTAAAGATAAAGCCTCAGGATGGAATTTATGGATACTCTGTGGAAATTCCAATTTAACTAGATTCTTAAAAATGAAATCTAGTAAGAAAATTAGAATCAATAATGGAGGAATTGATTGCAGATTTATTAATTATCAGATTCGTTAATTAATTTTTACCTAAAACAGCTTTAGTTGTTTTACTTATTCCGTCAAGTGTTTCTGGTAAATAGGGGCCTTTTGTTAACTTCCCTCCAATTCTTAAACTTATACCTGCAAGTAAAATATTTATTGAGGCTAAGATTAGAAAAATATATTCAAGATCCCAAGTTAACTTATTTAACATCCATATAGCTACTAAAATTTCAAAAATTATAAGTGAAAGAATCATTAATATCCCACCTGTTGCAAGGAAAATTCCTCCAGAAATAAGACGTCTTTTCTCCCTGTCAACTTCTTGCAGTGCAATTCTTACATGCAAATCCATAATTGATCCAGCTAAAGCAGTGAGCCTTGATGCTGCACCATTTGTTTTTCTTGGTTCGCTTTGATTCATGAGGACTTTTTACCTCCGGAAATAATTATGCCCAAAAGTACTCCTAATGTTGTAGCAATACCTATGGCGAGGATAGGTCTCTCCCGAACAGGTTTTTCAATTCGAGGCCTTAACGTTGAATTCAAGTCATCTAATAAAGATTCAAGTTGTTTTTCTAATGGTTCAAGATTTTCTGCGAAATATTTGGTTTTATCACTTGCCGAATTGAATAGTTCTTCTAATTGTTCCCTAATTCCATAGCTGGCTTTTCCAGAGTGCTCTGAAATAACTTTTGCTAATTCATCTAAACTTCCTCGAGTTGATTCAAGTGTGTTCTTTGCCATTCCTGGCCAAAGCTCTTGAATTTGAGGCAAAAGACTGTCAAATTTATCATTAATCCAACTTTCTCTCTCGATATCATTTGTCTCTGTGGAACTATAAGTTTCTCCATTTATGGGTGAGGAACTTTGTGATTCCATATAACCCGTGCGATTAATTTGATTTTAGATCCTCCAAGCTACAAACGTAACCCTTGACAAGGATTGTTCTAGATAAGAAAAATTATTTTTTTTGAGATAGCAAGTAAATACCAAGATAAAATCTTTGTTTTAATAATTTATGAGTCGTCTTTGCTTACATTTATTGCTATCTGAGTACTTATAGTGCTAAACGTTTGATGTTCGTTATTTAGATTTCCCAAAATGGACGTTGGTATTTCATCAATGTTTTTTGCGTCCAGCACCTTACCCACCTCATTCGGCTTGGTAGCCGCGGCATTCGCTGGGGCTGGTGGCATTCTTTTGATTGCTTTACGCTTTGTACCAGAAAATAAATAGTTTCTGGTATAAAAAAACAAATATCATCAGCTTGCGTCCTCATGGTATGTAGGCGATGATTTCTTGTTTTTATAAATTTAAAATCAATCAAGTTCTACAGATGTAAGTTTTCAAAGAAGTGAAAAAAAATGAATTTATTGAATCTAATCTTTCTCAAAAGTTTTTTAAAGAGAAGCTTTTGAGAAAGATTCAAGATTGCCAAGATATAGAGATGCTTAGAAATATTGCAATTGAGTTATTGAAGGTCAATGAGCAAAAATCTATGATGGCAGAATGGTTTAAACAAGAAATTATTAAAAATAAGTATATAAACTAATTTATATACTTATTAAATAATATTTATAAAAATGTCAAATACTAAGAATAGATGGGTAATCTTAAAACATACAAATGCACCTGATGATACAAAAGGTTTGCATTTTGATTTACTTCTTGAAGATTTAAATTTTTGTCGAACTTGGAGACTTGAATCTATCCCGATACTTAATGGAGAGAGAGTTAAAGCATTGTCAATTAACCCTCATAGATTATCTTGGCTTCATTGCATTGATACAGAGGTCTCAGGAGGTAGAGGAAGGGCTCAAAGGATTTATTCAGGTGTGTTCAAAGGATCTTTGCCTTTGGGAGTGAAATCATCAATTAAATTGATGATTTTTACAGATAAATTTTTAGGAAATCTTGAAATCAAAGATGGCTTTTGCAGGCTTTTTTGTGATTAAAAAATTTATACAAACTATTGAGGTTTTAAAAAGATTCGCTATGTTTACTTCAACTGTATTGCGGCCTGTTGGTATACATCAACCAGGTTGAACTTAAGAATTTTAAATCTTTTGGCGGAACTGTAAAAATCCCTCTAGAAGAGGGATTTACAGTTGTTACTGGTCCAAATGGCTCAGGCAAAAGTAACATTCTTGATGGCATTTTATTTTGCTTGGGTTTGGCGACAAGCAGGGGTATGAGAGCAGATAAATTACCTGACTTAGTAAATAGCGGGGTTATGAGATCGGGTAAATCATCTGAAACAGTTGTAAGTGTAAAGTTTGATTTATCTGATTGGGAACATACCTCTGCTGAAGATGATCTTGAGAGGCCGTCTGATGGTCCATGGGTTTCACATGACCAAGCAGAATGGACGGTAACTAGAAAATTGAGAATAATGCCGGGTGGTTCATATGCTTCGACATATTTTAGTGATGGCGAGCCCTGCAATCTCCAGCAATTGCAAACTCAACTAAGGAGATTACACATAGATCCTGAAGGTAGCAATGTAGTTATGCAAGGAGATGTAACAAGAATAGTATCTATGAGCAATAAAGACAGACGTGAGTTAATTGATGAGTTAGCTGGAGTGGCACTATTTGATAGCAGAATTGAACAAACTCGTTCAAAGTTAAATGATGTTCTTGATAAACAGGAACGATGTAGAATTGTTGAGCAGGAGCTTGTTGCTTCGAGGCAAAAGTTAAGTAAAGACTGTGAAAAAGCAAAAAAATATAAGATTTTAAAAGAAGACTTGCAGAAAAAAAAGAAACAAGAAAATATTTTAATTTTTGAAGCTGCAAAACAAGAGTTAGAATCTATTAACTTTAAAATTAGTGAGCTTAATGAGAAAGAAATTACTGATATAAAAGCGATTAGTGAAATGGAAAATGAATTAATTTCTTTAGTGAATGATTTAAAAAAGCGACAAAAAGTGATTAAGGATTTAGGTGAAGATCAACTGATATCTATTCAATCAGAAATAGCAAAGATTGATACTCAGCTGCAAGAACTTAAACGGCAATCTTTTTCATTTCAAGAGCAGGGAGAAAAGTTTCAAGAGCAAAGAAAAATCCTCAAAGGTAAATATGAGAAATTAAATAATGAAAAAGAAGTTACATCCAAATCATTTGATTTGAAGCTACTTGAATCTGCAAATGAAAGATGCAAAGATGCAGAATCAGCAGTAGAAGTTGCACGACGAAGATTTTCAGATGTTGCTGACAGGTCTGAAAGTTGGGTTGAGAAACAGAAAAATAGAACTGTGAAAAGACAAAATATTAAAGCTTTAATTGAACCTTTGAAAATTAAAAAATATGAACTTGAAGAAAAGCTTCTTGAAACAAATATTAAATTTGAAGAACTTATTAATGATCAAAAAAATGATATTCAAGACAATCAAGAATTAAAAAATAAAATAACTCCTCTTGCAGAACAAGAAAAAAATATTTCTCATAAAATCGAACTTGAGGATGAATTGATTAAAAATTTAAAAAGTGAAGTGGAAATTCTTATGAAGACAAGATCACGGATGGAGGATGAACAGTCAAAATTAGAAAAGAATCTAGCTCGTCTTGAAAGTAGAAAAGAGACAATACAAGAAAGTAGAGGAACAGGTTCTTTAAAGGTTTTGCTTGAATCAGGTTTGCAGGGAATACATGGCCCAGTCGCGCAATTAGGACAAGTAGAGGAAAAATATAGACTCGCCCTTGAAGTTGCTGCCGGAGGCAGATTGGGACAAATTGTTGTTGATAATGACGAGATTGCGGCGAAAGCAATAGATTTATTAAAGAGAAAGAAAGCTGGTAGATTAACTTTTTTACCTTTAAATAAAATAAGAAAGAATTTTAAAAATCAAAATATATCTTTGAGCAGGCCAGGTGAGAAAATAAATTATTTAAATAAAGATGGACTGATTGGTATGGCAATTGAACTTATAAGATTTGAACCCATATATAAAAATGTTTTTAACTATGTTTTTGGAGAAACACTTGTTTTTAAGAATTTAACAACTGCTCGCTCTCAATTAGGTATCGCAAGGTCAGTAACTTTAGATGGAGAATTATTAGAAAAGAGTGGAGCAATGACAGGTGGTAGCTTTCTTTTTAAAAGTATATCTTTGGGATTCGGGACAAATAAAGATAAAGATGATATTGAGCCAATAATTATAAGATTAAAAGAACTCTCTGAGATTATAAATAGTTCATTAATTGAAGAGGATAAATTAAAAGTTTTAATTGATAATTCATTAAACAAGCTTCAAGAATATCAACAAATTAAAGTTTCAATAACATCAGATTTAGACACATTTGGGGTGTCAAGTATTAATTTTGAGGATAGAAATTCAAAAAGGAATTTAAGGTTGAGTGAATTAAAAGAAATTAAATTAATTAATGAAAAATTATTACATGAAGTTGTTTTAGAAATTAATCCACTTATTAATGATATAAATAGAATTAATGAGGAAGAAAAAAACTTAGAAAATAACAATGATTTTATTAATTTAAAACAGTTACAAAATGATCTTGAGAAAGCAGATCTATATTTGGATTCAGTGAGGCAAGAAAAAAATGATTTGTTAAATGAAAAAATAAATAATGAGTTTCATATTAAAAGCCTGATAGAAAAAGAAAATATTCTTAAAAATGAAGAAATTAGATTAAGAGAATTAGTAGAAAATTTATCGATTTCATACAAAAATTGGGAAAAACAAAATGATGAATTAAATGAAAAAAAGAGTTCTTATCAGATTCAGTTTAAGAATTTAGAAGCAACATTTGGAGCAGAAAGAAAAGAAAGAGATATTGTTGAAGCCAAAGTTGTCAAGAGAAGAGAGAATTTACAAAATGCCAAATGGCAATTAGACCAACTTAAAAATGAGAAAGATTCATTAAGAGAACAATTTAGATCATGTTCAATTCGTCTTACCGAACTTGAGAAGAAATTACCAGATCCTTTACCTGAAATGCCAATAGAAATTTTAAATGATGGGTTAATTTCTCTTCAAAATCAAATCGATACTATTCAAAAAGACATGGAAGCTCTTGAACCTGTAAACATGCTTGCTTTAGAGGAGTTGCAAAAATTAGAAGGGAGACTTAACGATTTATGTGAAAGATTAGAAACTCTAGATAAAGAAAGATCAGAATTGCTTTTAAGGATTGAGACAGTTTCCACAATGAGACAAGAAGCTTTTACTGAGGCATTTCAATCTGTTGATTTTTATTTTAGAGAAATCTTTGCAAGTCTTTCAGAGGGAGATGGACATCTTCAACTTGAAAATAAAGAAAATCCATTAGAGGGAGGATTAACTTTGGTGGCACACCCAAAAGGGAAAGCAGTTCGTAGACTGAATTCAATGTCTGGAGGGGAAAAGTCTCTAACTGCTTTAAGCTTCCTTTTTGCATTACAAAGATTTCGCCCTTCTCCGTTTTACGCCCTTGATGAAGTTGATAGCTTCCTTGATGGCGTTAATGTTGATAGATTATCCTCTTTAATTGCAAATCAATCAGATGCTGCACAATTTTTAGTTGTTAGCCATAGACGGCCCATGATTGGCGCGTCTACTCGTACTATTGGTGTAACCCAAGCAAGGGGTTCACATACTCAGGTTGTTGGTTTACCAGTAGCCGCCTAAATTTTTCTTTGGATAAAACCAAAGATTTTTATTCAATTCAATAAGAATTTGACTAATACTCAATCTCCCATCAATTCTTATAATTCTGTTCCAAGTGACAGATTGTGGCTCAGATCTGAACTTATGGGTACGCAAGTAATCACGCGTGATGGCGGAAGGCGTCTTGGCGTCGTTGGTGAAGTTGTTGTTGATATCGATAGAAGAGAAGTTATAGCACTTGGTTTAAGAGATAATCCATTAACAAGATTTTTACCTGGTTTACCTAGATGGATGCCTCTTGAAAGAATATGTCAAGTCGGAGATGTAATACTTGTAGATTCAATCGATTCATTGAGTGAAAATTTTGATCCAGATAGATACAGTAAAGTAATAAATTGCCAAGTAATAACTGAGTCTGGTCAACAGCTTGGAAGAGTTCTTGGTTTTTCTTTTGATATTGAAACTGGTGAGTTAATTACTTTAGTAATGGGAGCACTGGGAGTCCCAGCACTTGGAGAAGGTGTTTTAAGTACTTGGGAGATTAAGGTTGATGAAATTGTAAGCAGCGGGGCAGATAGAATAATTGTTTACGAGGGTGCAGAGGAAAATTTAAAGCAATTAAATAGTGGAGTATTAGAGAAACTTGGAGTGGGTGGCTCTAGTTGGGAAGATAGAGAAAGAGATAGATATCGAGTAAATCTTGTACCAGTTGAAAATCAACTTGCGTCTGGGGATGAAATTGAAAAAACACAAAAAGTTTTAGAGGCCTCAAAAGAAGAAGTTATCAAAGAGGATGATTATGAATATGTTGAATTGGAAAAAGAAAGGTTTACTAATGCGCAAAAGCTTAAATATCTTGATGAACAAACTTTTAAAGAAGAAGAATTGGATCTAAAAGAAGATAAAGCTGAATTTAATAAAATTGATAATGATAAAAATAATTCAAAACCATTAAGTAAAAGAGTCCCAAGAGATATTGAAGAACCATTAGATGTTGAACCTGTTAATTATGACTTGCCAAGCAAAAAATCAATAGATAATCAAAAACCTAATGATTTAACAATAGAAGACCCATGGTAATTAAATCATTTGTTTTTTAATTATTACTTCTATTTTCTCAACAATTTTATTTACTGCACCAGGCTTCCCTCTCAATTGTCTAAGTAAAGATTTTTGTTCTTCAAGTTTATCTTTATTTTTTATCCAAAAGAATGTTTCTTCAGCAATTTCTTTTGGGAATATATTTCCTACTCTCTCTGGAACAATCATTGTATTAGCTGAAATATTCGGCCAAGCAAGGTATCTGTTTTTTCTCATTCTCCAATAACTTATTAAATATCCAATAAACTTTTTCAAGATAGGTAACCTTCCCAAAATGCCTAAGAAACCATCCCAAGACTCCATAAGTCCAAGATGTTGAGTTGGTACTACTACAATCATTGGAACTCCTAAAGCAGCAAGTTCAGCCGTATTAGCTCCAACAGTTGTTAACGCAATATCACACTGACTTATAAATGAATAAGATGGATATTCCTCTAATAAATATATTTCATTTCCCTTCTCTGTAATTATTTTGCTTAAATTTTGACTCCCATTTCTTTCTTTTATTTCCTTTATTCCTGAATTATATTTTTGTGCAATTGGATTTGCTTTATTTGCAAATATTTTTAAATCATATTTATTTATTGTTGGTGCAATTGGTATTATTAAATTACATTTAGGCAATAATTCTTTCAGGTGATCTACTACTTCCAAAAAGAATGGAACTCCAATTGATAACTTCGTTTTTTTTGAGCCCGGGAGTAATGCAATCCACTCTCCTTCTGGTATAGGAAAATTCTTTTTATGATCCTCATTTATATCAGCCATAATATCACCAACCACAGTACATTTGTTTTTAAATTTTGCAGGTAATAATGATTTTACTTCCTCTGACATTGCAAAAATATGGTCATTCCATTGAGGCCATCTGACTACCCATTCACCATATGTCAAATGTTTATAATTGAGTCTTGCTGAAAGTAATACTGTCCAAAATTGATCTCCCCCTAAAAATATAACAATTCCTTTTTTTGTCCATATTCCATATTTATTTGGATTTATTAATAATTTCCAGAAGTTTTTTGCTGATGTAACTTTTGTAAAATAACCCCATTTTTCTGCAACAAATTTTTCTGTACCAGTCGAATTTGGACATGGGACAAGTACCAGGCTGATACTTATAGATTTAAATAAATAATCTTTATTTTTAATTAAATTTTCACGAAGCTTTTCAACAATTGGTTTTACCCATGTAGTTAATTCTCCTGGCCCATTTGTGACAATTACTACTGTAAAATTACTTTTTTTCATTAATTGACAAAAAATCAATATTGAAAATTAGTGCGGATGGCGAGACTCGAACTCGCAAGGCCGAAGCCACATGCCCCTCAAGCATGCGCGTATACCAATTCCGCCACATCCGCTAAAAACTGGCTTTAAAACCACTTAAATGAATCATACTCTTTCTCATCAAACTTACTTTCTTTTTTATATGGGTGTAGACGCTGATACGATCACTCATGGGCTTTCAAGACTTGGATGCCGATAGAAAAACTACTAATAGCCAATCGAGGTGAGATTGCGCTAAGAATTCTCCGCTCTTGTAGAGAAATGGGAATCGCGACAGTGGCTGTGTACAGCACTGTTGACAGAAATGCTTTGCATGTACAGCTTGCAGACGAAGCTGTTTGCATAGGTGATGGACCTAGTAATAAAAGCTATTTAAATGTTCCAAATATTCTTGCTGCTGCGACTTCAAGAGGAGTTGATGCCATACACCCTGGCTATGGATTCCTCGCTGAGAACGATCGTTTTGCAGAGATATGTAGGGACCATGGAATTGTCTTTATTGGGCCCTCAAGTGACTCAATAAGATCCATGGGGGACAAATCTACAGCGAAAACCACAATGGATAAGGTGGGAGTCCCAACTGTCCCAGGCAGCGAGGGCCTTCTGAGTAATTGTGATGATGCTTCTATATCTGCTGAAAGAATGGGCTATCCGGTAATGATTAAAGCTACTGCTGGAGGTGGAGGAAGAGGGATGAGACTTGTCGACTCTTCAAAGAATTTAGAAAATTTATTTAAAGCAGCTCAAGGCGAAGCAGAGGCTGCTTTTGGTAATGCAGGGCTTTACATGGAAAAGTTTATTGATCGTCCAAGGCATGTAGAGGTTCAAATACTTGCAGATAAGTTTGGTCAAGTTGTTCACTTAGGTGAAAGAGATTGTTCAATTCAAAGGCGACATCAGAAATTACTTGAAGAATCACCTAGCCCTGCCATAAGTGATGAGTTGCGTTTGAAAATGGGTGAAGCTGCAGTAAAAGCAGCAAAAAGTATTCAATACGAGGGCGCGGGAACAGTTGAATTTTTACTTGATAAAAATGAGAATTTTTACTTTATGGAGATGAATACGCGTATTCAAGTTGAGCATCCAGTTACAGAAATGGTTACTGGCATAGATCTAATAGCAGAGCAGATAAAAATAGCAGGAGGAGAAAAATTGCAATTCTCCCAAGGTGAAATCAAGCTAAATGGCCATGCCATTGAATGCAGAATAAACGCAGAGGATCCAAAACATAATTTCCGACCATGTCCAGGCAGAATTACTGGTTGGCTCCCTCCAGGAGGTCCTGGGGTAAGGTTTGATAGTCATGTTTATACCGGATATGAAATACCACCATTTTATGATTCTTTGATTGGTAAATTGATTGTCTGGGGCACTGACAGAGATGCAGCTCTTAAGAGAATGGAAAGAGCCTTAAATGAATGTGCAGTAACTGGTATCCCAACAACAATTGATTTTCATCTTGATCTTTTAAGAAGAGAGGAGTTCATTAATGGCAATATCCACACAAAATTTGTAGAACAGGAAATGCTTTAATTTTTTTAATGTGTGAGTTTGCTGATAATTAAAGTTAATATTCCTTGTTGCCCAACAATCAATTCTCGCAACAAGCTTGTTAAGCCTAAGCAAATAACAGGAGTAATATCAACTCCCCCAATAGGATTTATGAATTTTCTAAATAGTTTTAAGAATGGTTCAGTTGGTATCGCAATTATTTGCCAAAAGCCCTTGTTAAGACTGATATTTGGATACCAGCTCAGGATTATTCTCATTAAAAAAGCAAGAGTAAAAGCACCTAGTAATAATGAAGAAATAGATTTGATTATCGGAAGGTAAGGGATTAAAAATGTCTCAATTTTGTTCAAAACCATCACTAAATACTAATTCATAGTCTAAATACGCTTTTAAATTCGTATTATTACTCGATATTGCCTCAATTCAGTTTAAATGGCTTTTATTGCTTCGAATCTAATTTTTGGTGCTGGAGTTTCTAGCGATGTTGCCAACAGTTCTGCCATAGGAATGGTTGGTAGTTTTCTTGCTGCTGGCGCTTTGATTGTCGTCCCTGCTGCTTTTGCCTTAATTTGGGTCAGTCAAAATGATTCTTTAAATCGCTCAAGATAGGCACAAACCTGCGTGTTTCGTAGAATGTAATTATTAAGGTTTATATTCGACCTTCTTTTTCTTCCGGAGGACGCTCAACTTTGGTCAATGCCAGTCTCAATTGGGCCAGTATCGTTGGCATTGTTCTTGCCATTTGTGGTGCAGGACTTTATTTTTTAAGGTCTTTTAAGCCTGCATTGGCTAGAGACTATGATGTCTTTTTTGCTGCAATAGGTCTTCTTTGTGGTGGTATTTTATTTTTCCAAGGTTGGAGATTAGATCCCATTCTTCAGTTTGGGCAATTCCTTTTAGCTGGTACAACAGTATTTTTTGCATATGAAAGTGTGCGATTAAGAGGAGTTGCAACCGATCAAGCTCGTAAGTCATCATATTTTGATGAATTTGATTCTCCTCCTTCACCAAATGTTGGCGGATTAAATAGGAGTAGATGGGAGAATTATGATCAATTTGGTGAACCTCAACCAATTAATAGAAGGATTAGCAAAAGGTCTGATTTTGAAGATGATTATTCAACTGAGGATCAATACTCCAGATCAGATCCAAGAGCAATAATTCCTGAGGAAGCTGAAAGCCGTAGATCAAATTTTGGTGAAAGTTTTGCGACACAAAATACTGACTCCTTTCCTGTAAGAGGAAAGCCTAGGTTTAATAAAAATAGTGAATTTGATAATTCAAAAGATTTTGGTGAGAGAAGATCATCAAGATTTGATAAAAGACGAGGTTCCAGGCCATTAGCGAATTCCGATAAAAGAGATTTCAGAGGAAGACGCACTCAATCACAACCAAATGATTCAATTAATTCCAGAGATATGAATTTACCCTCCAGAAAAATATCTAGAGGTGTTAATCAAAATCAAAAAATCGAAGATGCCGCATTTAGCAACAAAAAAGATATTTATTCTTCTAGGGAAGATATTTTACAAAAAAAGAATATTAGCAATAAAGACGATATAAATTCAGGAGGTAGATACAGTCGTTCATCGGCTCAAAAAAGATCTAGAAGAGAAAGACGAGATAATAACTCTAGATTTGATGATTAATTTAGTTTATTAAATTAGCCCATTGAAGAAATGGTTTATTACTAAAAACTTCAATTATCAATATTGCAAAAATTCCAATCATTGCGAATCTTCCGTTAATTCTCTCGGCATATCCACTCCATCCAAAATCAGGATTATCTAGAGTTGTAGCACTTTGGCTTAATGTTTCTTTTTTCTTTATGTCTTCTAATTCGTTATTTTTGCCTTGAGAATCTTCAAGATAATTGTTGTTTTCCATTTTTAAAAATTAAGATTGTTCAAAGGTAAAACTTGCAGATGGCAAGAGGCGCCAATCTCCATCACCAATTAGTTCAAGAACTGATGAGTGAAATTCAACCAGAGTTGGTCGATGACCAACACTAATGACAGCGAGGTCTCTTTTTTTAAGCAGATCATATAGTTTCCTCTCTGTTTTTACATCAAGTGCACTTGTTGCTTCATCTAAAACAGCAAATCTTGGAGAGTTAAGTAAAAGTCTTCCAAATGCCAATCTCTGCTGCTCGCCAAGAGAAAGTATTCTTGGCCAATCTTGTTTAATGTCTAAGTCTGGATAACGTTCATTTAGTGAATCAAGATTTACTTCATGCAGGACTGATCTAAGTTGCTCTTCACTAAACTTATTTTCTTCTGTTGGATAACAAAGTTGTTCTCTAAGTGATCCAAGTATCAAGTATGGTTTTTGGGGTATAAAAAGAAGATCTTCTTTGGTTGGCCTGTTTATAGTTCCACTTACTGGTTTCCATAATCCACTTATCATTCTCAGAAGGGATGTTTTCCCACACCCAGAAGGACCAACAACAAGTAAGCTCTCTGAAGAGTTTATACTTAAGTTGAGATTGCTTATTATTGGCTTAGAACTGCCAGGTGAACAAAGATCTGCATTATTTATATAAATAGATGAATAATCAAATGATTCTTTTACATCTGCTGTAGAGAAGTTATCTTCATGAACATTTTCAATTTTTGATTGAAAACCTTCTAATCTGCTTATCCCAGCAGTGAATTTTGCCAATTCTTCTATCTGATTAACTACAAAAAAGAGAGAACCCTCAACCATTCCGAAAGCAAAACTTGCTTGGATAAATCTTCCATAATCAATTTCTCCTGCAAAGTAAGGTATTGCCATTATCAAATATGGAAAAAAGTTTCCGGCGTAATTTATAGACCTACGCATAACATCTATCAACACTCTCCAAATAATTAGTAAATTAAAGTTTTTAACTACTTTGCTAAGCCTTCTTTCAGTTTCTGCTTTCTCAGGTTCTTCACCTGAATAAAATGCTATAGATTCTGCATTATCTCTTACGTGAACTAATCCATATCTGAAATCTGCTTCATACCTTAATTGATCATAATCAATTCTTACTAAATTTTTACCAGCAATAATTAATATGCTTGTAGCGAAAGCTGCGTAACCAAATAATGAATAAGTTAATGTTTTACTAATGCTCCATAATATTAAAATATTTAATGAAAATGTTAATAAAGCATCAAAAACACCAAGAGTAAAAGTTAAACTTTGCCCAGTAAAAGCTCTAGTATCATCTGTAATTCTTTGGTCTGGGTTGTCAACATCAGTTGCTAGTTCATCATTGGGATTAAGTATGTAATATGCTTTGTTTTTCATATAATCATAAATTAAACTTTTAGATAACCATTCTCTCCATATAATTCCAAGTTTATAAGTAAAAAATATTTGAGAAACTCTTATTGGTAGAGCTACTACAAAACAACAAGCGTAAATACCTAAAATTCTGTAGAAACCAGCTTCCTGTTTTGAGACAAGTGCATTGGTAAGATCTCTTGCGATAAATCCAATGCCAGCATTTATTCCATTAACTGCTAAAAGCATCAAAACTATCACTCCAAGAAATAGCCAATGTATCCAACGTTTATTTCTTAATTGATGTCTGAAACTAAAGAAAGATATGGATCCAATAAAAAATAAGCTTGAAAAAAACCAACCCCACCAAGATGACCATATTTGATTAATTGTATTGATGACTCCACCAAAATATTTTTCCGTCAAGAGTGGTTGAAGATTATCTAGAGTTTCTACTAAACCTGTAAGAATTAATAAAACTAATCCACCTACACAAAATAAAAGCGACAATAAAAGCCAAATAAATTGCCAGCCACTATTTTGCTCTAATGGTAGAAAGAATGGTTGAGAAAGTCTTCTTAGCTTTCCAAGAGTTATTGAAGTTTTATTTTTTGTTTTTTCAGTAGTTTTTCTCATGTCAATAAATTCTAAATTTAGTTTTTTCTATAGATAATGATTTTTAAGAAATTATTCTTTGGTTTCAAATTTTTTATTTAATAATTTTTTTTTTTATCTTAACTATAAATTGGGCTAAATTTAATATGTATTTATTTTGTTGTTGATACACAAATTTAAATCATTTTTTCTAAGTAATTTACTATCCATTCGGGCAATGGGGAAGAATTTATAAGATTTAAATTAAATTGATGAACAGAAGGTATTGATTTATCTGCAACCCAAATAAGTAAAAAAGGTAAGTTTAAAGCTATTTGCCATTTCCACTTGTAGGAAATGACATTCCATATTTTTTTTAGAACACTCTTATTGTTCTCGTCAAGATTTTGCCATTTAGAAATAAAAAAATCTTGAACTTGCGAAGAGGATTTTGTCTCTTTTATTGAAGTCTGAGTTTGCATGTGACAGAGTTAAAGTGTACTTATAGCGCATTGCTCGACTTTATTGATACTCAAATGATATTTTTAGAGATGTTTTTTTGTATTGTTTTTATCCCGGTGGCCAATTCATATCTCTACCACCAATAACGTGAACATGTAAATGAAATACTGTTTGTCCAGCTTTCTCACCAGTATTAATTACCGTTCTCCAGTCTTTTAAACCCATATCTTGGGCAATTTTGGCACCAACGAATATCAAGTGACCTAAAAGATGACTGTCCTCATACTTAATTCCTTTTAAATCAGATATGTGCTTTTTAGGTATAACTAAAAAGTGAGTGGGAGCCTGGGGATTTATATCATTAAATGCAACGCAAATATCGTCGCTATATATCTTTTCACAATTTATTTCTCCAGTGATAATTTTTTCAAAAATAGTTTCTTCCCTAGTCACTTTTATCTAATGAAAATTTTTAAATTTATAATAAAAGATTTATAAAATATTTTAGTAAAAATCTTTTTAAATTTATTTTTTACTTACGTCTTTGTCTGAGTCTTTGTTGAAGTTTTCTTTTGTATTTTTCTACAGGTGTTTCGTGATGACGTAACCTTTTAAGCTCAGCAAAAATTCCAGCTTTAGAAACTTGTCTTTTGAATCTGCGCAACCCTGATTCAATTCCCTCATTTTCCCCAATAGTTACCTGAGACATTAATAATTTTTAAAGTCTCTACAATATAGCAAATAGTCTTCTTATGTAATTAGCCATTATTTATACTTCTTACATCTTTATAGAAATATCCATTTTCAGTAAGTTCTTTTTTTAAGTTCTCTTGGTCAGAAACATGATCAATGAACAAAACACCATTCAGGTGATCAATTTCATGTTGAATGCATCTTGCAAGAAGTCCATCTGCATTCATTTTCTTGGGCCGCCCCATTTCATCTCTAAAACTTATTTTTACCGTAGAAGGCCTAACAACATCTAAATAAACTCCAGGGATGCTTAAGCATCCTTCTTCATAAGTGTCTATGGTTGCACTTGTTAAAATTAATTCAGGATTTATTAATACATGTGGAGGAGTCGCAGGATTTTCTATATCAAGATCAATTACGAGCAAACGCATATCTAAACCAACTTGAGGGCCAGCAAGTCCAATTCCCTTGGCAGAGTACATGCTTGATAACATTTTTTTTGCTAGATCTCTAATAGAGTTATCTACTTTGCTTACTCTCTTTGCTGGATTTCTAAGAACTTTATTTCCCAGTTTATAAATTTCAAGTGGAGGATTTTTCACCGGCTCTTTTGACACGGTAATGGATGCCTTTTGTTTTTCGGCTTGTTTTGCAAGTTGAGCAAAGCTTCCAGCCAAAGGATTTCTCACTAATTACATGCATGAGCTTACTAGCTTTTATGTATTACAAACTAATTTATGATGAATTTTATTGATCCAAAAATTTTTCAAGATTGTGGTGAAAACTATTATTTGAGTGAGGAAGAGGTATTCAAAGATTCTGCAGAATTAAAAGAAACTTTTATAGTTGGAGATTTTATTTTATGGATTGAACAAAGGCCAGCCGAAAGAGGAAGAAATACATGCCTAATAAGAAAATGGATGCAAAAAAATAATCAGGCTTTTGAATTAATTCCATCTTGGGGAAATATTGGATCAGGCTTTCATGGTTATGGAGGTTCTGCTTTATCAGTACAGTTGAAAGAAAATACACTTTCACTTACATGGATTGATAAAAAAGATGGTTGTTTATGGCTGAGATCTTTTGAATTCTCTCCAAATAATAAATTTACTGAAATAAGTCAAATTAAATGTTTATCACATAAGTCAAATGATTTATATGCTAATGGCACTTTGGATTTAAAAAAAAATAAATGGATTGGATTAATGGAAAGGGAAGGTAAAGATTATATTATTAGTTTCTCTTTGGATAAAGAAGAAGCATTACCTGATATCCTTTATCAAGTAAATGGATTTATAGGTTACTTATGTTTTAATTCTAAATATAATCAAATAGCTTGGATAGAGTGGTGTAATGAATTTATGCCTTGGGATAAAAATATCTTAGTAATAGCAAATATATCTAAAGATAATAAAGTTTATAAAACATTTCATTCAGGTGATCAATCTGAATTCAAAAACACTTCTTTTTTTCAACCTTATTGGGTTGAAACTAATAAATTAGTTGTATCAAATGATAAAGATGGCTGGTGGAATCCAATATTAGTTTCGAGAAATAATGATTCTAATCAATATAGAATTATTGATAAACTTATTCAGAAAAATCAAGATTGTGGTACACCCCAATGGGTATTAGGGATGAGTACAATTGGTAATAATAATGGTGATTTTGTATTTCTATTTTGTAGTAGTGGTGTATGGAGTATTTTTCTATTATCTCATACAAAAGATATATCAAAAATAGATCAACCTTTTACTTATCTTTCTAATCTTATTGTAAGAAATAATAAATTAATATCATTAGCAGGAGATGCTTTAAATCATAAAGGATTACTTGAAATTGATTTAAAAACTAAAAATTGGAAATATTCAGAAGTATCCAAGCCAGTTATCTCAAAAGCAAAAATATGTGTTCCGGAATCATTATGGTTTAAAGGTTTTAATAATCTAGAGACTCATGCATGGTTTTATAGGCCTAAAGTAAATATTTATACGAAAACCCCACTTTTGGTAAAATGTCATAGTGGCCCGACTAATGTATCAAATTCATTATTAAATTTAGAAATTCAATTCTGGACTTCGCGTGGCTGGGCAATCTTAGATGTTAATTATGGTGGATCTTCAGGCTTTGGACGTGAATATCGCCAAAGACTAAATGGTTATTGGGGTATTGTTGATATTTATGATTGTATTTTTGCAACTAAAGAAATTTTAAAAAATGAAAATATTAATCCAAATCTTATTGCCATCGAGGGAGGAAGTGCAGGTGGTTTTACTGCTTTGGGATGTCTAAGTTCATCTAATTTATTTAGTGCTGCAGCTTGTAAATACCCTGTATCAAATTTGAAATCTATGCAAAGATTTACACATAGATTCGAGAAAAGTTATTTAAATACACTTATTGGTGATTTTGATATAAATCAAAAAAACTATATTGAAAGGTCTCCTATTAATAAAATTTCAAAGATTAAAAATCCTATAATTTTTTTTCATGGAGAAAAAGATAAGGTTATTTCGCCTTCGGAGACTTTTGAATTATATTCAAAGCTTAAAAATCAAAATATAGATACTGAACTTCATATTTTTAAAGATGAAGGCCATGGATTTAAGAAAGGAGAAAATAAATCAAACGTTCTTAAATTGACGGAACAATTCTTTAATAAACATTTAAATATTATGAATTTATCTTGAAAAATGTTATTGCATCTTTTATTTCCGAAATTAGTATATCTATCTCATATTTAGTAGTTGTAAAACTCATGCTTGCTCTTGCAGTAGATGTTAAACCTAAGTGCTTATGTAAAGGCTGACAGCAGTGATGTCCACTCCTTATACTAACGGAATTAGCGTCTAATATCTCTGCTAAATCATTAGAGTGTAAATTTTCTATATAAAAAGTCGCTAGGGCAGCCCTGTCTTTATCTAGAAACGGATCAGGACCAATTATCGACAATTCATCTATTTCTGCGAGTCTTTTAAATAAATAGATTTTAAGATCATTTTCATAGTTTTTAATATTATTTAATCCAGTTTCAGTTATATATTTTATTGCTTCTGCTAGTCCAATAGCTTCTCCTATTGCAGGTGTACCAGCTTCAAACTTATGGGGGAGGTCAGCCCAAGTGCTTTTATCTAGAGAAACTTCATTGATCATTTCCCCTCCGCCCAAGGTAGGCTCCATTACCTCTAATAATCTTTCCTTTGCCCATAAAAAACCAATACCTGTTGGTCCACAAAGCTTATGTGAAGACCCTGCTAAAAAATCAATATCCAAATCGTTTACATCTATTTTTTTATGAGCAAGACTTTGACATGCATCTAAACAAAAAAGAGCATCTGTTTTTTTTATTAGATTATTAATTTCTTTAATTGGATTACAGCAACCTAAAGTATTACTAACATGCACTAAACTAACAATTTTTGTTTTCTCACCTAATTTTGATTTTAAATCATTAATATCAAGTATTCCCTGTTCTGTTATACCAACATATTTAATCTTGCATTTTTTTTCTTGGGCAATCATTTGCCAAGGCACAATATTGCTGTGATGTTCCATAATTGAAAGTAATATTTCATCTCCTTCTTTTAGTCCAATTTTGCCCCATGATTTTGCGACTAAATTAATTGCTTCAGTCGCATTCCTTGTAAAAATAATTTCTTTTGCAGATGAGGCATTTATAAATTTCGCAGTTGTCTCTCTCGCAGCCTCAAAAGCTTGAGTCGCTTTTGAACTTAATTGGTGGGCGCCTCTATGCACATTTGCATTACTAAAAAAGTAGTAATTTTTTAAAGCCTCAATCACTTGAAAAGGTTTTTGGCTTGTAGCGGCATGATCTAAATAAACCAAAGGTTTACAATTATCTGTTTCTTTAAAAAGAGGAAAGTCTTTTCTAGTATCTTCAGCAAGATTATTTTTTGTTTTTGTCATATTGAATATTTGGATAGAAAATTATTCAAAAAAGATAACCTCTCATTGTAATGAGGCAGGTTGCTAAGAATTTCATGGTAATAACCTTCAAGAAGAAGTGAGTTTGCTTGTTTAGAACCGATACCTCTACTTCTTAAGTAGAAAAGTTCATCTTCTTGTAATTGAGAAACAGTAGCTCCATGAGTACATCTAACGTCATCTGCAATGATTTCTAATTCTGGCTTTGTGTCTATTTGTGCTCGTTTGGATAGAATTAAGTTTCTACTAAGTTGAGCTGCTTGAGTCTTTTGAGCAATCCTTGGAACTTCAATAGCTCCATTAAAAATAGAGTGAGAATTATCATTTGCAGAAGATTTATTCAGTTGATCAAGTTCACCTTCAGGACCATCGAAGCAAACGTAGGAATGAGTAGAAACTTGTTCATATCCTTTAGAAATTTGTAAGCATTTCATCAATGAATTAGCTTGTCCTTCAAGTTGATTTATCTTTGGCTCCATTCGACTAAATGACCAGCCGTGTTGCAGAGAAGTAAGTGAATATTTGCTTAGCTTTTTTTGTTCTACTGCAATTTTTGCAAGTAGATTTCCATCTCCACCACCCAGTGCTACATAGCCATGTTCAACTGTAGAATTTTCATCAAGAAACAATTGAACAATATTACTTTGTGCTGATGTCTCCGAACCAATAATAATTTGATTGATTTTTACATTTGAGTTTTGTTCAATAAAAAAAATAAATCTTGTTGAGTTAAATGAATTGGATGCACCTGGTATAAATAATTCTATTAAAGGTAAATTATTTCCATTAATTCTAAGGCCAATTATTTTTTGTATTGAACAACTATTGATTAATGTTGACCAACTTTTAGTTGCAATATTTTTTTTACTGTAATTTCTAGTAAGGATTTTTTTTATTTCATTTTCATCAATAAATTCAATACCTTTTGGTAGTTTTTTAGAAGATAATGAACTATTTAGTGGATCACATATAATTTGAAATACATTTTTAGATTCTTTTTTTAAGCTGGGGAAGCTATCTAATAATGAATTTTGTATGGTTGATGAATAGGGTAAGTTTATAAAATTTCTTAACTTCTTTAAATTTGCAAGTCTCCAAGATTCAATCTTATTGGATGGAAAACGTGAATCTATTAATTTTTTTTTTGAGTCATTTCTGAAATCGTTTAAAGAGCTATCTGAAAAATTATTGAGATCCAACCAAACTGGTAGATTAGTATTCATTAAGTTGACTCCTTTGAAATATTTATTTCATCTTCTACCCAATCATATCCTGACTTCTCTAATTCTAATGCTAAATTTTTGTCGCCAGTTTTTAGTATTTTTCCGTCAGCCATAACATGAACATAATCAGGTTGTATTTCATTTAGCAACCTTTGATAGTGAGTAATCAATATAGTTGCTGTATTTGTTTTTGATAATTTATTTACACCAGATGCGACTATTCTAAGTGCATCAATATCAAGTCCGGAATCAGTTTCATCTAAGATCGATATGAGTGGTTCAAGTAATGCCATTTGTAAAATCTCATTTCTCTTTTTTTCTCCACCTGAAAAACCTTCGTTAACGCTTCTTTCAAGAAATGCTGGATTCATTTGAACTAAGTCGAGTTTTTCTTTGACTAAATCTTCAAATTCAAATGTATCAAGTTCATTCTTACCAAGTTCTGCTCTTCGAGAATTTGTTGCGACTCTTAGAAATTCGTGGTTACTTACTCCAGGAATCTCAACTGGGTATTGAAAACCAAGAAATATTCCTATTCTTGCTCTTTCTTCAGGCTCCAGTTCAAGGAGATTTTCCCCAAAATAATTTACTACTCCTGAATTAACCTCATAAGCAGGATGGCCAGCAATAACTTTAGATAAAGTACTCTTACCACTACCATTCCTACCCATTATTGCATGAATCTCACCTGTCCGAATTTGAAGGTTTACTCCATTAAGTATCGGCTTGGATTCGACAGACGCGTGGAGATCAGTGATCTCAAGCATTAATTTTGACTTGGTTTCTATCACTTGAGTAGATTGAAGTTATTCAAATAAGAAATTGATTAATAAAATTAACCAACAGATCCTTCTAGTTTTAAAGCGAGAAGTTTATCAGCTTCAGCAGCAAATTCCATGGGTAATTGGCTGAATACGTCTTGGCAAAAGCCACTTACCATCATAGATATTGCTTCTTCAAAGCTAATACCCCTGCTTTGAAGATAAAATAGTTGATCTTCAGATATTCTGCACGTACTTGCTTCATGCTCAATATTAGATTTAGGTTGTTGAGAATGTATGTATGGATAAGTATTGGCTGCAGCTTGATCTCCAATTAACATTGAATCGCATTGGCTGTAATTCCTTGCATCTTTTGCTTTTGGACCAATATGGACTAATCCTCGATAACTATTAGTTGACTTTCCTGCACTAATTCCTTTACTTACTATAGTTGAACGTGTTTTGGCTCCAACATGAATCATTTTTGTTCCTGTGTCTGCTTTCTGAAAATTATTTGTTAACGCAACTGAATAGAACTCTCCAACTGATTCATCTCCTTGAAGTATGCAGCTTGGGTATTTCCATGTAATTGCAGAACCAGTCTCAACTTGAGACCAGCTGATTTTGCTTCTTTCCCCTCTGCAATGGCCACGTTTGGTTACAAAATTATAAATACCTCCAATTCCTTTTTCATTACCAGAATACCAATTTTGAACGGTTGAGTATTTGATTGAAGCTTCATCTAAAGCTATTAGTTCTACCACTGCAGCATGAAGGGTGTTTGTATCAAACATTGGCGCAGTACAACCTTCTAAATAGCTAACTGATGATTTCTCTTCAGCAATTATTAATGTCCTTTCAAATTGACCTGTGTCACCAGAATTAATTCTGAAATAAGAAGATAATTCCATCGGGCATTTTACTCCTTTTGGAATGTAAACAAAAGAACCATCACTGAAAACAGCTGAATTTAATGCAGCAAAGAAGTTATCACTTATTGGAATTACTGTCCCGAGATACTTTTCTATAAGTTCAGGATATTCATTTACAGCCTCACTGATTGAACAAAAAATCACTCCATGTTCAGCAAGTTTTTCTTTATAGGTCGTTGCAACTGAGACACTGTCGAATACTGCATCAACAGCAACATTAGCCAACCTTTTTTGTTCGCTTATGGGTATACCTAATTTTTCAAAAGTTTCTAAAAGTTTTGGATCAACCTCTTCTAAACTAGATTTTTTTTGATCTTTTTTGGGAGCTGCATAGTAAATAATATCTTGATAATCTATTTTGGGATAATTTAACGATGCCCAGTCAGGTTCTTCCATCTTTAGCCAGTGCTTAAATGCTCTTAGACGAAAATCAAGAAGAAATTTAGGTTCTTTTTTTTTCTTAGAAATTAGTCGAACAATGCCTTCATTTATTCCTTTCTCAAGTTTCTCTGTTTCAATATCAGTAACGAAACCATATTTATATGGTTCAGATACTATTTGGTCGACTGTCTTTGAACTTGTCATAGTCTTATAGATTGAGCGATTTGTCTTTTAGAGATATTTAAATATAAAAAAGGCTTGCCATCTATCAAGACTAAGGGTGGTAACTCATAGCCTTAGATGCTTCATAGATATATTCTAAATTAATTTCAACTTCCCTGCTCCATTTAATTAACTAATTATTCTACTCAGCACATAAAATGGTGGTTATTAAGCAAAAAAATATTTATGAACAGCCAAGAAAATCCTCAAAATGACAACAGTCCATTAGATCTTGAGGAGATCAGCAAAATTGATTCTTCTCAGCTTCCTCCTTTGCAAAGGCATCATATCCGTGTTCTAGCTCATTGCTTAGCAACATTTCAATCGATGAGAAAGGACCCATCTGATAACCAAATCCCAGATAAATTGACCCAAATTAAATGGTGCGAGAGTAATTCTTTGATTCAAAAAGATGAAGATTTTATAAATATTTTGATAGATCAATTCGCTTCAGCAGCTGTTTATCTTGAAAAAATTTCATCAAAATTGGAAATTTTGCCTTTGGAGTTAAGTCTTGAGGATTTGATTAATGATGCAATAGAAAAATTTAGAGATGGATCATGACGCAATTATTTTTATTTCATTTGATCCATCTCTAAATTTTTTTTGGATTATTTAAATCGTGTTTAAACCGAATTCATTTATTTTTTTTGATATTTTATCTTTTGCTGAATTCAGTTTTTTCAATGCTTTTGGCAGATTTGCTGTCTTCATTTCATAGATTTGTAGTCAGTAGATGCTGACCGCAGCCACGAGATTCTTCCAAATCAGGAGATACTGATCCCAAACAAAACATAAGGAGCATTTTTAGGCGTGAGCCAAGATAAAGAGTCACTTTCTAATCTTACTATTCGTCAATTGCGTCAAAAGGCGAGCAAACTTGGTATACCTCTTTACTCAAGAAAGTCAAAAGCTTCATTAATAAAGCAAGTTGCTCAATATCAAGAAAAGATTGAATTAGAGAAACTGGTCATCAACTCAAATGAAGAGAGGCAGATTAGCAGTGAATCTGAAAACCTTTACTTCACTGAAAAAACAAATGTTGTTTTTCTTCCTAAGGATCCAGAATGGGCTTTTGTTTATTGGGAAATTTCAGAAGAAGATCGTAAAGATGCACTAAATAGAGGTGCCACAAGGTTATCTTTGCGCCTCGCAGATGTAACTGGTCTTGAGGCTGGTGCTATTAATAAGAGTGCTTTAAGGGAAATAATTGTTGATAGTCACAGTACTGAATGGTATTTACCTATTCCTCTTGGAGATAGAGATTATCAGGTTGAACTTGGATATAGATATAAATCTAAGTGGATTTCTCTTGCCTTCTCTAGCTCTGCAAGGGTCCCTTCTCAGCATCCCAGTGAAGTTATATTGGACCAATTTGTACCTTTCAGTTTAGATTCTGATTCAGAACTAACTGATGAGTCTTTGGTAAATAATAATGAAACAAAAGATAGTGGATTACATCAGCGTTTATATCAATCTGCCACAAGCACTTTAAGAAGGACAAGGACTGGTTCCGAAGAATTCATGGAGAATAGAGATTCTCAAGATAAAAATTTAGTTGGATCTGATTCTGGCGCTGGAATATGGGCTAGTGGAAGAAATGAATCAGGTATGGGAATATTGTCCCATGAAAAAAACTTTTGGTTGGTAGCTGATGCAGAATTAATTGTTTACGGAGCTACTGATCCATCAGCAACTCTTACTATTGGAGGCGAAGTTGTTCCTCTTGCGAGTGATGGTACTTTTAAGCTTCAAGTTCCATTTAGAGATGGAACACAAAATTACCCAATCGAGGCGACTAGTAGTACTGGAGATGAAAAAAGGAATATAACAATGAGATTTGAAAGAAATACTCTTGAAGATAATACGAATCCCAAAGAGAAAGTTTCAGCCGAGTGGTTTTAATACTGCTTTTATAATTTATGTTGCGCTTCTTTGTTGCATTAACCCCTTTAATAGGAGCTCTAGTATTACCATTAGTAATCCCTTTAACTATTGCAAAAATTGGATTAGGCCCAGGAGTACTTACAGCTCTCATTCTCAGCTTGGTCTGGTTTGTGGCAATGTTAAGAACTTCCGAAATGCCACATTAATTCAATAAGGCATATCGTTTTTTAACTTTTATTTAATTCAGTGACTTTTTCAGAACACAGCCAAATATCTGTCAAGCTTGAATCACCTTTCTTAGATCAAAAACCTGGTACGTCTGGTTTGAGAAAAAGCACAAAATATTTTTTTGATACACCCCACTATTTAGAATCTTTTTTAGAATCTACTTTTAAGTGTCTCCCTGGAGTTGAAGGAGGAATTTTAATTGTTGGAGGAGATGGACGTTATGGAAATTCAGAAGCAATTCAATTAATAATATCTATGGCAGCAGTTCATGGCGTTTCACAAATAATAACTACTACTAACGGAATACTTTCTACTCCTGCAGCATCTCATTTAATAAGATTTCACAAAGCTGTTGGCGGAATAATTTTGTCTGCAAGTCATAATCCAGGGGGTATTAATGGAGATTTTGGTGTAAAAATTAATGGAAGTAATGGAGGACCAGCTTCTGAGTCTCTTACTGAAAAAATTTATAATTATTCTTGTAATTTAGTTGAATATAAAATATCCAAGGAGTATCAACCAGTACCCCTTAATCATGAGGGAGTATATAATATCGGATCAATGAAGATCTCTGTAATAAATGGTATTGAAGATTATTCATCGTTGATGCAAAAATTATTCGACTTTGATCTAATTAGTTCATATATAAAAAATAATTTTACTTTCTCATTTGATTCGTTAAATGCAGTTACCGGTCCATATGCAAAGTTGATTTTCGAAGATTTACTTGGAGCACCTCAAGGAACTGTCAAGAACGGCCAACCTTTAGAAGATTTCGGCGGTTGTCACCCAGACCCCAATTTGACTTATGCGCATCAATTAGCTGATGAGTTGTTAAAAGAGCAAAAATATAGTTTTGGAGCTGCGTGCGATGGAGATGGCGACAGAAATATGATATTAGGGAAAGGTTGCTTTGTTAACCCTAGTGATAGCTTAGCTGTATTAACAGCTAATTATTCGTGTGTCCCAGAATATTCTAATGGATTATTTGGTGTAGCAAGATCTATGCCTACTAGCTCTGCTGTAGACGTAGTTGCTAAGTCATTAAAGATAAAACATTTTGAGACTCCTACAGGTTGGAAATTTTTTGGCAATTTATTAGACAAAGAAATGATTACTTTTTGTGGGGAGGAAAGCTTTGGGACTGGCAGTAGCCATATTCGAGAAAAAGATGGAATATGGGCAGTACTTTTTTGGCTTCAAATATTATCTAATAAAAAATGTTCTGTAAGTAATATAATGAATTCTCATTGGTCGACTTTTGGTAGACATTATTATTCAAGACATGATTATGAGTCAATTCCTAGCGATATTGCAAAAAAATTATATAGTAATCTCGAAAGTAAATTTATAAATTTAAAAGGTAACCGTTTTGCAGGAAGATTGATTGAATCAGCTGATAACTTTCGTTATTGTGATCCAATTGATAACTCAGTTGCTGAGAATCAAGGCTTAAGGATAATTCTTGATGATCAAAGTAGAGTCGTTTTAAGGTTGTCAGGCACAGGCACTAAAGGGGCTACTTTGCGAGTATATTTAGAAAAATATGTTTCTTCTACAGGTAATATATCTGAAGATCCTCAACTTGCTCTCTCAGATTTGATCAAGGAGGTAGATAATCTTGCGCAGATTACTAAATTGACAAAGATGCTAAAACCATCAGTTATTACTTAAAATTTTATTTTGAATAATAATTTGTTTGATTTTCAAGGAGAAAAAATAAGGAATTCAAATGCACCCTTGGCTGAAAGGATGAGGCCTAGAACAATTCAAGATTTTGTCGGTAACGAATCTATTTTATCGGAGGAGTCAATACTTAGAAAAGCCATTAATTTAGATAAGGTAGGTAATTTAATTTTTCATGGACCCCCTGGAGTTGGGAAAACAACCTTAGCTAAAATTATTGCAACTAATACGCGTTCATATTTCTCCGAATTAAGTGCAGTTATGTCCGGGATGAAGGAAATAAAACAAGTTATTTTGGATGCTAAAGAGCGTATGAATATCTATTCCTTAAAAACAACAGTTTTTATAGATGAGATTCATAGATTCAATATTTCACAGCAAGATGCATTACTTCCATGGGTGGAAAATGGATTGCTTACTATTATTGGCGCAACAACTGAAAATCCAAACTTTTCAATTAATAATGCTCTTCTTAGCAGAGTTAAGGTATTTATGCTTCGCGCTGTTCCCAAGAAAGATTTATCACTTTTAATTACTCGAGCTATTGAAGATTCTGATAATGGTTATGGAAATAAAAAAATTAATTTAAGTCAAGAGGCTCGAAAGTATTTAATAGATAAATCTAATGGTGATGCAAGATGCTTATACAATGCGTTTGAATTATTAGTTGAAACAACTAATGAGGATAGTAATGGTGTCCTAAATATTACTCTTGAAATTGCAGAAGATTTAATCCAAGAGAAGGCAATTTTTTATGATAAATCAGGAGATATTCATTTCAATACAATAAGTGCGTTTATAAAATCTATTAGAGGTTCTGACGCTAATGCTGCATTGTTTTGGCTCGCAAGAATGATAGAAGGAGGTGAAGATCCCAGATATATTTTTAGACGATTATTAATAGCTGCATCAGAAGATATAGGCTTAGCAGATCCTAATGCAATTATAGTCGTTAATTCTTGTGCAATTTCCTTTGATAGGGTTGGGTTACCTGAAGGGGTGTATTTTCTTTCTCAAGCAACCATTTACTTAGCTGTTACCAAGAAAAGTAATAGCGTTAAAGCTATTTTCAATGCATTAAATGCAGTTAAAGGAAATATCAGTTATGAGTTACCTAGTCATTTAAGAGATAAACACAATACAAAAGGTTCAAAGGGTAATATTTCTTCGTATGTTTACCCTCATGATTTCGAAGAAAATTGGGTTCCACAGCAATATTTGCCTGATTCTTTTAAAGATTCATGTTTTTGGGAACCTTCTATTCATGGATGGGAAGGAAGTCATCGAGAAGATGTTTTTCTAAAAAGATCTGCCCAATTAAATATTAATAAAGAAGATGAAGTTAATATTAGATTTCAAAAATTAGAAGATATTTTTTACCAGAAAAATAATGGGAAAAATGATATATTTACAAATACATTCAATTCTAAACTAAACCAAATAACTTTTGAAAATAATGATAATTTATTAATATTTGGATTTAATCATTCATCGTGGCTTGAATATTTTGTTGCTGAAAATTTTAAAAGTAATATTTATATTTTCCTAGATGAAAATGATATAATAAATGTTAATAAAATTAGAAACTATGATTCTAATAAAAGAAATTTGATAACAATAAAATCTAATGATTTTATTCAACTATCAGAAGAAATAAAATTTAAAATTATCACAGGAAAAGTAGATTTTAATTGGATTAAAAAATTTTCAGATTATAAATTTTTAAATAAGTTAAAAAAGCACAGTGATCAAGATACCTTGCTTTGCTTATGCTTAAATCAACCAATATTGGGACCATTAAATCTTATAAATCAAATTATAAATAAAAAAAATTCAGTTAAATTAGACAATATAGATATTCAAAAGGCGATTTTGCATGAAAAGCAGCAACTCGATATTAGTAAAAATTTAGATGAATTCGCTAAAAATTTAGGGAGTCTTGGATGTAAAATTAAATTAGATACGTCTAATAAAGAATCAGAAATAGATATTAATGAAAATATAATTAAGAGATGGTTTGCAGAAAATAGTGAGTATAAAAAAAGTATGCTTTCAGTAATTAATAATAATGAATTAAACTATATATCAAATGTATTAAGAGCTTTTGTTGGGAGAAAATTATTGCAAAAGCTATTAATTGTAAAAATACTAGCTATATTTAAAGAAGACTTTGTATAAACTACTCTATACAAATAATATTATTTATTTCATTTAATTTCTTCTCGTATGCTACTGCGATAAGCCAAGAATCATAGATAAATGAATTGACTTCAACTCTTTTGAGTGATGTTGAATGGATTAATGAATGATTGATATATTGCCATTTGTTGATATCTTTGAATAAACTTCCTTTTTGTAATTTAATTGCAGCTTCTTTTATTGTCCAATGACTTAGAACTATTTTACGAACTTGCTCTTGATTCATTCCAGTTTTTAATAATTTGTTTTTCTCATCTCTAGTAAATATTCTTTGAATTAATTTTTCTTCACTGATAGATCTATCTTTTCTTTCAATATCAATACCAATTTTTCTAAGTGACCATCCAACAATTAAAGCATCTTCGCAATGGCTAATCGTTACGTGCCCATATGCTTCTGGGAGGCTTGGAGGAAGGCCTGGAGGCGCGTGTAGCGGTATTTTCAATGGTTCAACATTGAAAACTGAAGATAAGGCTTGACGCGTATAACCTCGAGAATGCTGAAATTCCTTTTTTCTTTTCTTAGATAATTTATTAGCCCAGATTTCTTCATCACGAGTAATTTGCTTCAATGGGTTATCTTTGGGGAACAACCAAAGTCCCAGTGGGATTCTTTTAAGTTTCATTTTTGATGCCAATGCCTTTGCAAATTGGAAATTCCGCACCAGATTTCACTCTCCCTGATCAAGAGGGGAATGATGTAACTTTATCAACATTGATTGGTAGCAGAGTGGTTCTTTACTTTTATCCAAAGGATGACACACCTGGATGCACCAAAGAAGCATGTAACTTTAGAGATAATTGGGCAATATTTGAAGAAAAAGGAATTAAGGTCTTTGGCATTAGCAAAGACGGCTCCAATTCTCATTTAAAATTTATTGATAAGCATAATCTTCCTTTTACTTTGCTAACTGATTCTGAACCATGTCCAGTAGCAAGTTCTTATGGAAGCTATGGGATGAAAAAATTTATGGGAAGAGAATATATGGGAATGATGAGACATACTTTTGTTATCAATTCTCAAGGTGAAATTGAATTAATTTATTTAAAGGTAAAAGCTGATAAAATGGCTTTACAAATCATTAGCGATTTGGGTTTATAAATCGCACAAAGATATCATTCCTTCCAAAACTAAATTTGGTTCGAGATATATTTTTGATTTTTTGAGAGATTCTTCATTAAATATTAGATGAGAATCTCCGCCACACAGAAATATAGTTGTATTGTGTTCTTCGACTATCTTATTAAGATTAAATATAATAGAATTCATAGAGCCACGAATCATCGAGTCTAATGTAGACATTGGTAACTTTTCACTAGTTATTTTTTTTCTTTCTTTATATTTTAGATTTTTTGTATTTTTCTCCATGCTTTTTAATTGCAATGAAAACCCTGGTAATAATAATCCTCCAGAATATTCTCCATCTTGATTGAATTTTGTAATACTAAAAACAGTTCCACCATCTGCAATAAAAAAACTATTTGACTTTAAATCATAATTTTTTTTGATTTTTTCTAATCCTTTGAGACCTGCCAATGCTCTGTCTACTCCAAGCCATTTTGGTACTTTTGGTAGAGGAACATCTTTTGTTTTAATTCTGCTTGTGGGATTTAAAATTTTATGTTTTGGCCTTTCACCAACGGCTGCCCAAGCCTTTAAATTTTTTTCAAGATGTTTATCTTTTGTGTTAAATCTATCTTCATCTTTAAATTCCCATTTATTTCCCACTTTATAAGCCCAATGGTATCTACTATTACCTATTAGTAAAATAGATTCTAAAGTTTCTTCTCTACTCATATTTTATCTAGAGGTGAATTCCGCATTCTTCATTCTTTCCACCAAATCTTGTTTTTCTTCCTTTAATCTCTTCAGTATCGGGACCACTTGAATGCCAGTCACCTACGCTAGAATAGCCTTTTTCAAACAAAGGGTGTTGAGGTAAGTTGTTTTTTTGCATATAGTAATAGATGTCTTTTGTTGTCCAGTCAAGAAGTGGTCTTAATGAATATTTTCCTCTTGTAATATCAAAAAAATTCATAGTACTTCTATGTTTTGTTTGATTTCCTCTTACACCTGTTGCCCAACAAAGTATTTTAAATTTTTTTAATTTATATTCTAAAGGATCTACTTTTCTTATCTGATGATATTTTTGAAAATCCTCGCTTGACTTTTCCCATAATTTACCAAAAATAGCTTCCATATGAGCAGGTGAATATTTGCTTTGAGCTGTTTCAATTTTTAAATCTAATAATTTAATCAATTTTTCTGCATAGATATATGTTTCTTTTGGCAGATAACCAGTGTCAACCCATATTATTTTTGGAAAAATATCTTTCTCTTTTAGGCATTGAGCAAGATGAAGTAAAACTGACGATTGGATGCCGAAACTTGTTGTCAATGCGAATTGGTCTTTAAATTTGTCATAAGCCCACAAAAGCCTTTGTTGAGCACTTTTTTCTTTCAGCAGCTTATTAGCTTTTTCAAGTGGAATTTCGTTAATTATTTTGTTTGAGGGTTCTTTCATCATTTTTTATTATCAGGTAACACTTAATTAAATCTTTGATTAGGGTCTCACAAATAGATGGAAAATTACAACCATGTGCCCAATTAAAACTAATAATGATGCTGTAGTGATTATTGGAGCAGGTTTTGGTGGGTTATCTGCTGCGCTCACTTTAAGTCACCAAAAGGACAAGCCAAATATCATACTTATTGATCCAAAGGAAAAATTTGTTTTTACTCCACTTCTTTATGAATTATTAAGTCATGAAATGATGAGTTGGGAAATAGCTCCAACATATGTTTCTTTAACCCAAGATGCAGGTATTAATTTTATTCAGGATAGTGTTATTTCAATCAACACTCAAGACAAAATTGTTCAGACAAAACAAGGTAAAGTAGTCAGTTATTCCAAGTTACTTATATCTACAGGCTCTAAAATAAATGACTTTGATATTCCTGGGGTCTCAGAATTTGCTTCCCAATTCAAGTCTTTAAATGATGTGAAGAATTTAGGTAGTTTTATTGATGAAATAAATATTAGAGATAGTGAAAATAAAGATTTAGTTATTGTTGGGGCAGGATCTTCAGGCGTTGAACTAGCTTGTAAGGTATCTGATATGACTTCTGGGAAAATCAATATAATCCTTTTAGAAAGTAATGATATTATTATGAATGGTAGTAAATTCTTTAATAGAGAAATTGCGTTAAAAGAACTCAAGAAAAGAGGTGTTAAAGTCTATTTAAAAACTGAGGTTAAAGAAGTCAAATCTGATGTTGTTAGTGCATTTAGTATACAGGATTTAAATTCATCTCATTCATTATTTAAATATAAAATGTTAATTTGGACGGCTGGAGTTAAACCAGAAATCCCAGAAATAACTCCACAAGTTAATACTGAAAGGGGTAGAATAATTGTTGATCAATATTTAAAATTGATTGGTTCTGAAAGTGTTTTGCTATTGGAGATGTGTCTTCTATACAAGGCAAATCGTTACCACAATCCGCACAAGTTGCTTCTCAGCAAGGCAATTTGGTTGCAAAGAATATTTATTTATCTCTTTTAGGCAAATCGTTGTCTGTTTTTAAATATGTCGATTACGGAGAAATGTTGAGTCTTGGTGTCGACAATGCATCTCTTACTGGACTTGGAATTACACTTTCAGGATCAATAGCTTTTAAAATCAGAAGAGCCGCTTATACCTCTAAGTTCCTAAATCCATCATTGGCATTTAGATCTGCGAGTTCATGGCTTATTAGTAGCTTAAATTATTGTGATTGAGTAATATAATTAATTATTTATTTTATAGATATTTTTATAGTAAAATTAATTACGGAAAAAATTTTGTTTTATAAAAGCAAATCAGAGAACATAATTAAATGAATAATTTGAGCTTGATCTACCAAAACCCCCAAGCAGTAATTACTCTTTTAGTCTTAATTTTAGCGATTTTCCTTTTTATAGCTGGTTCATTAGCCCCAGAGCTTACAGGCCTTTTAAGTGTGGCTTTACTAATTGCAACAGGTGTTTTGTCTCCTCAGAAGGCTTTGGCTGGATTTGGTAGTCCTGCTCTTATTACTTTAATGGGTTTGTTTGCTGTATCTGCAGCATTATTTAAAAGTGGCGCATTAGATCGATTAAGAGAGCTTATAGCTTCAGAAAGTATAAAAACTCCGAAACGTTTGATTGCTCTATTGGGGTTTGTAGTTGCTCCTATCTCTGGAATAGTTCCTAATACACCAGTGGTTGCATCATTGCTCCCTGTCATAGAAGCTTGGTGCATTAAACGTAAACTTTCTCCATCAAGGGTTTTGTTGCCTTTATCTTTTGCGACTGTATTAGGTGGAACTTTGACTTTACTTGGAAGTTCAGTGAATCTTTTAGTTAGTGATATTAGTGAGCAGTTGGGGTATGGTTCTTTTGATTTGTTTACTTTTACTTCAATAGGGATTCCGATTTGGTTCGTAGGCACCGCTTATCTTTTATTGGCTCCTCAATTCCTTTTGCCAGATAGGGGAGTAATTAATAATGAATTTTCTGGTAGTTCAGATCAAACCAGATACTTTACTGAGGTTTTTATTCCTAAGGATTCAGAATTAGTTGGTCAATCAGTAAGAAATAGTCGTTTGCAAAGACGTTTTGATGTCGACGTATTGGAATTACAGAGAGATAACGAAAGATTTTTTCCACCTCTTGTTGATATGGCTATTGAACCGGGAGATACTATGCTTTTGCGAGTAGGTAGAGCAGATTTACTACGGTTACAACAAGAACATACTGTTCAATTAGCTAAAAGCAATGTTCAGTCGAACTCAAACGTTTTAACTCCACAAAATATATCAAGAGAAAAAACTGTTGAGGTATTACTTCCTGCAGGTTCAACTCTTGCAGGTGCAAGCTTAAGTGAGTTGCGTTTTAGACAGAGACACAATGCGAGTGTACTTGCTATAAGACGTGGTCAGCAAACAGTTCAAGAGCGTTTGGGGCAAACAATATTAAGAGAGGGAGATGTACTATTGCTTCAGGCTCCTATAGAGTCAATAAGATGTCTACAGGTCAGTAATGATGTTTTGGTATTAGACCAATTAGAGAATGACTTGCCAACGACAAGGCGTAAACCTATAGCAATTGCAATTGCTATAGCTATGTTAATTATGCCAACTATATCATCAATTCCTCTTGTCTCTTCAGTATTAATAGCTGTCATTGCTATGGTTTTAGGAGGTTGTATTAGGGCTAATGAGGTTTTACGTTCGATTAGGCTTGATGTGATACTTTTGCTTGGCTCCTTATCAAGTTTCAGTGTTGCGATGTCTGATACTGGACTTGCTGATGCTTTCGCAAATAATCTTGAAACGCTTCTTGTTGGATTACCTGTCTATTTAGCTTTACTGGTAATAGTTTTTTCAACAACAATTGTTACCCAAGTAATAAGCAACGCAGCTTCAGTGGCCTTGCTCGCACCTGTAGCAGCTCAACTTGCTCCAAGTCTTGGATTGCCACCTACGGCATTATTGATAACTGTATTGTTTGGAGCAAGTCAATCATTTCTTACTCCAATGGGATATCAAACTAATATGATGGTTTTTGCTCCCGGGAGATATCGATTTCTTGATGTAACAAGATATGGAGCAGGGCTAACTATTTTAATGACTCTATTAATTCCATTTTTAATTCTATTAGAATACTAATTAAATGTTTCTAGATTTATTGATAGGAATGAAATTCAAAATCTTTTTAGTAATTATTTAATTTAAATGAGACATATGAAAAATGATATTTACAGAAAAATAACAATCCCTCAATTTACTGTATTGACAGGTTTATTAATTATATTTTTTGGGACTTTGCTTTTATCAAGTCCACTATGTTCATTCTCAAATGTTGGCTTATGGGAGGCTTTATTTACTGCAACATCAGCAATTACCGTGACTGGGTTATCAATAATTGACATAGGGAATGACTTGACATTATTTGGACAAATCACGCTAGCGATAATGCTTTTAGTTGGAGGACTTGGATTAATGGCTATTACTTCATTTTTGCAGGGGTTTATTGTTACGGGAACTGATCTCAGATGTCGTTTGGATAAGGGTAGGACTTTAGATGAATTTGGAGTTGGAGGCGTTGGTCGTACTTTCAGAGGGATAGTAATTACTGCATTTGTTTTAATTTCTTTTGGTTCAATTACTCTTTATAACTTTGGTTTTAGTGATATTTCTGATACTGGGAAAAGATTGTGGATGTCAATCTTTCACAGTATTTCTGCTTACAATAATGCTGGATTTGCATTGCAATTAGATAGTCTTGAATCTTATAGATCTAATGGTGTTGTTAGTGGAGTGATAATTAGTTTAATTTTCCTTGGAGGTTTAGGATGGAGAGTTACAAATGATATTTGGATTAATCGAAAATCTTTAAAACTGAGAAATTTAACTCTTCATACTCGTCTTGTAATACGTACCTCTTTAATACTTATATTTATTGGAACTTTTGGTTTATTACTTACTGAGTCCGTTAACGAAGGGGGGATTTTGTTCTCTATTCCATTGGAGGATCGTTTCTCTACCGCTTTATTTCAATCGATAAGTTCTAGGACTGCTGGATTTACAAATATACCAATTTCACTAAATTCGGTATCGGATTCTGGACTTTTATTAATCATGACACTCATGTTTATCGGAGCAAGTCCGGGAGGAACAGGCGGAGGAATTAAAACAACTACTATTGCAGCTTTAATGGCAGCAACAAGAACAACTTTAAGAGGTCAAAATGATGTGATAATTAGAAATCGTCAAATTTCAGATAAAGTTGTGCTTAAAGCAGTTGGTATAACAGTTGCATCAATATTTTTTGTTTTGATAATGGCTCTCCTGCTGAGTATGGGAAATAGTATGGAAGAAAATATTTCTTTTTCTTTTCTTGAAATGCTTTTTACATGCGTTTCAGCATTCGCAACAGTTGGTTTTGACCTAGGTGTTACTGAAGAGCTTAGCCATTTTGGTCAATTAGTCTTAATCATTGGTATGTTTGTTGGGAGATTGGGTATCTTATTGCTATTAAGTTCCATATGGCAGATTCTCAACTTAGAAAAATCTAAGCATCAAATGCGTATCGGCTATCCACATGAGGATCTTTATGTATGACAATTATGGTAAAAAATCATGAGTGAATGGTGGCAATGGTCCAAGAAAAAACCTGGAGACGACTTTGGCTTTGCTGTTATTGGAGTTGGCAGATTTGGTTCTGCTGTTTGCAGGGAATTATTAAAAAATGGAGCTGATGTCTTAGCTGTTGATTCTTCACTTAAAGCAATTGAAGAGCTGAGACAACTCGAACCTTCCATTGAAGCTAGAGTTGTTGATTCTACTGATGAGGAATCAATGAGAGAAGCTGGCGTATTAGAAATGGGAACTGTTGTTGTAGGTATTAGCGAACCTATTGAGGCAAGTATTACAACTACGCTTATTGCGAAAGACACTTCTGGTAGCAAGGTGACGCAAGTAATTGCGAGGGCTACAAGTGATTTGCATGAAAAAATGCTTAAAAGGGTTGGTGCCGATAGAGTTGTTTTCCCATCAAGAATGCAAGGTGAACGTCTTGGATTAGAACTTATAAGACCAAATATGATTGAGAGGTTAGAGTTGGACGATAAAACAGGTATAGATGAGATTAAAGTTCCTGAATCTTTTGTTGGAAAATCTTTAAGAGAATTAAATCTAAGAAAGAATTATCTTGTCAACGTCTTAGCTGCTGGGCCTGCCAAACTTTTGACAGTAAATCCTCCTGCTAAATATATGCTTGAGGCTGATCATGTTCTTGTAGTTATGGGAGCAATGGAAGATTTGCAAAAATTGCCACAAGAATAAAATTAAATCTAAGGTCTAAGGAAACGTATCTTCCTTGGAGCACCTTTTAATGTTCTTGATTGTTGAGATTCAAGGGCAGATCTAAATGCATCAGTTTTTGAATTATTGTTATTTTCATTAAGACTTTGATTCTCAAATTTTTCTATACCTTTCTGAATTAAAACTTTTGCCATATTACTTACAGTCCTTGACTCGTTATCGGCTAATTTTGCAAGTCTCTCACATAGTTCTTCAGGAAGCACCACTTGAATCCTTGGTGATTTTGGCTTTCCGTTAATTGAATTTTGCCTAGTTGCCATGACCCATTGATAGTAAGGGTTACCTTCTAGTGTACACTTATATGCAAGGATAGTATCCAACACTATGATTGTGTTAGAGCTAGTTTCCTTGATTTATCGAGTAAAAAGTTTGCTTTTAAGAAATTGGAGTCAATCTTTCCGCTCGAATTACTGTTTTAAAAGTAAGTCACTTAAGGAGTTAACGATGTCAAAGCCAAGTCTTCCCAACGCCTCTTTCTCAAAAAAGATCAGACGATCAGACAATTACAAAGGGTTAGCAAATCCTATCAAGTCTTCTAAGAACAAAGTAGAAAATAGTGATGTACTTGTTTCTGCTGTTATTAGTTCATATTTACTTACTCATCTTCATCAGGTATTACAGAGAGCAGAGTATGTGGCTATTAAAGAAGGGAAGGTTTCTTTCGCATCAAATTTTGCTCAATTAAGAAAGGTTCTTTGCATGGATGCCAGAAGTATGCAAGATGCTTCTGCTACAGGTTATAGAGAAACAACTCATGAAAAATTTCATGATTCAAATATTCAGAGCAAAGTTGCATAAATTTTATATTCTTTAATTAGTACTAAAAAGTCTCAAAATGGTTAGTAACGCATCTGAGCTTTACAAGAAAATCGAGTCTAACCCTGATTACACAAAAGCATTATTTAGGCAAGCTTTACAGGATCCTCAGGGGGCTATAGAGACAATTTGTGAAATAGGAAAAAGTATGAATTTACCAGTAACAAGAGATGAAGTGAAAAATCATCTTTCAAATATCAATGACGAGGAAACTAAGCAATGGTTAATTAAGGCGAGAGGAGGTCTTTAAATTTACATTTATATCTTTGATAATTAATTGGGACTGATCGCCACGTTTGTCATAACCTCCTCCACCAGCAAGTGTCCAAAAAAACCAATAGCTTGGTATTGCTAGCCCTGCTGCAAGGAAAATAGCTGCAATTTGTTCTAATCTGACCATGGTTCAAAAAAGTAATCTCTCTTTCAATTTTGCAAACATGAATTTTGTACAAAAAGGATTTTTTAAGTGCTAAGACTTGAGAACATAAGTAAGATTTTTCCAACTGGAGAAGTTCTTAAAGACATAACATGGGAAGTTAAGAGAGGTGAACGAGTTGGTCTTGTTGGCATTAATGGAGCTGGAAAATCAACTCAATTTAAAATTATCACAGGATTAGAAGAACCCACTTCAGGAAAGGTTATTTTAAATGGAGAACCAAAAATTTCATATTTAAAACAAGAGTTTGATGTTGACGTTGATAAAACTGTAAAGGAAGAACTTTTTCAAGCATTTCATGATGCTTCAATTGTTTTAAATGAAAAGAAAGATTTAGAAGAAAAATTACAATCTTCCGAAGCAAGTGAAAATCCAGATTATCTAGAATTATTAATTATTAAATTAGGAGATCTTCAAAGTAAATTTGAAAGTTTAAATGGATATGAATTAGAAGCAAAAATAGATAAGATTTTACCAAGTATTGGTTTTGAGCAATCTGATTCAAATTTGAAAGTTGGAGATTTTTCTGGAGGTTGGCAAATGAGAATAGCACTTGGCAAAATATTACTACAAGAGCCCGATATACTACTTCTTGATGAACCTACTAACCATTTAGATTTAGAAACCATCAAATGGCTGGAAAACTATTTAAAATCTCAGAAATTTGCAATAATAGTAATAAGTCATGATAGATTTTTTCTTGATAGTATTTGTACACATATAGTTACAACAGAGAACGGGATATCAAGAACATTCCTTGGAAATTATTCTGAATTTATTAAACAGAAAGAAGCTGATCTAATTTCTATTAATGCCTCTTATATTAGACAGCAAAAAGTTCTTAAAGAGCAGAAGGTTTTTATTGATAGATTTAGAGCGAGTGCGACAAGAAGTACTCAAGCAAAAAGTAGAGAAAAACTTGTTGAAAAAATTGAAAAAATTGATGCACCTACTGATGAAATTAGAGGTCCAATTTTTAAATTTACAGATACTCCACGTTCTGGGAATGAGATCCTAAATATAAAAGGACTTTCTCATACATATGACGAAAAAATTATTTTTTTAGATGCTAATCTAACTATTGAGAAAGGAGAAAGATTTGCTCTTTTAGGACCTAATGGATCTGGGAAATCAACACTTTTAAAATTAATTATGGGGTTAGAAAAACCAGATGAGGGTGATATTTTGATTGGAAAACATAATATTTTTAAAGGTTATTTTGAACAGAATCAAGCTGAGGCACTTGATCTTTCAAAAACAGTTTTAGACACACTGTTTCAGGCGGTACCAGATTGGAGTCAAACTAAAGTCAGATCTCTTCTTGGAAACTTTGGAATAAATAATGACTCTGTTTTTAAAGAGGTTTCAAAAATTAGTGGTGGAGAAAAAGCAAGATTAGCTTTGGCTTTAATGTTAGTAAAACCAGTTAATTTTTTATTACTAGATGAACCAACTAATCATTTAGATATTCCTTCAAAGCAAATGTTAGAAAATGCACTTTTAAATTACTCTGGTTCTGCTTTGATAATCTCTCATGATAGATATTTTTTATCAAAGGTAGCAAATAGGATTATTGAATTACGAGATGGCCAATTATTTACTTATAAAGGAAACTATGATTATTATTTAGAGAAAAAGTCTGAAGAGAAACTTATTAAGGAAGAAGAATTAGCTTTAGCTAAAAGGGAAGCAAAAAGATTGGCTAAAAAGAAAAAAAATGAAAAAAATAAGAAGAAAAAGTAAAATACCTATTTCATTCCTAGTTGATTTATATCTATTGGCTTTATTGAAAGATAAATATATTTTTTGTCACGTAATATTTTAAATTTTAAAATTTTATTTACTCCATTCTCACTAATTAACCTGACAACGTCTGATGAATTCTTAATCTTTTTTCCTTGAACTTCTATTATTATGTCATTAATTTTTAAGCCACTCTTGTCGGCAGGCCCATTAGGTATTAAGTAACGAACCAAAGCTCCATTAAGAGCAGAATCCTTTCCATTTTCATCTACTAAAGGCATATTCGACAAACTCACGCCAATCATTGGGTGAGTAGCTTTCCCATTCCTTATTAATTGACCAGCAATTTCTTTAGCTTTATTTATAGGAATTGCAAATCCTAATCCTGCTCCTGGCCCTGATCTTACAAGTGTATTAATTCCTATAACCTCTCCATTAGCATTGAGAAGAGGTCCACCAGAATTACCAGGATTTATTGCAGCGTCTGTTTGAATAAGACTTATCCTTTTATCTGAGATTCCTAATTGAGAAACATTTCTATTTAAATTGCTAATTATTCCAAGAGTTACGGTGTTCTCAAGTCCAAATGGATTGCCAACAGCTATTGCCCAATCTCCAACTGATATTTGATCAGAGTCTCCCAAAGTCGCAGATGGCCAAGGCCCAGGCCCTTTCAAGGTGATTACAGCCAAGTCTGTGAGAGAATCAACTCCAATCACTCTGGCTTCATATCTTCTGCCATTTGAGAGACCTACAGTAAGTCGATCAATTTGATCAACAACATGCGCGTTAGTTAATATATGACCCTTTTTGGAAAAAATAACTCCGCTCCCTTGCCCATTCTCAATTCTGGACCTAGGCATTGTTCCATTTGGTAAGTTAAAAAATTTATCAAAATACGGATCAAGCAAAAGTCCAGAAGGACCACCTCTTGAACTTCTTGAATAAATTTTTCTTTGAGTTTCAATCGTTACCACAGCTGGTCCTGATCGAGATATTGCTTCTGCTATGAAAGTTTTTGGTGATAAGGAACTACTTTTAGTAGCTTTATCTTTAGCAAAAACGGTATTCTCAAATGGAATATTGGTAACACTTAAAGCAGTCATAAATGTATAAAAAGATATTTTTAAAACATTTTTCATTAATTTCATTGCAAAAATAGATTTATCTATTGATAAAGGGTTCTTTCTATCCATTGCATCAATTAAAGTCAGAGTGATACTAGGAACAAATTTACTAAAAATGATCCTACTCAAAATCCAAGATCATTTGGATAAAATTGTACTTTGAACAATTAAACCAAAAATTTGCAATAATTAATCAAACAGCAATCACAAAGCTTTAAATTTTTCTACTCACTCAAATGGTGAACAAATTGCTTCCTTTTATTTATGCCATTTCAGTTTTTTTGCTTTTATTGCAGGCAGTAAAAATAATGTTCAGAGGTTTTCAATCAAATCAATACAAAAAAGTTGAGGGAAAAACTGTTTCTGGTTCAAATGATGATAGAACAGGGAGAATTACGATACATCCAGAAATTTTGAATAAAGATGGTGATATTACTGATGAGGATTTATTGACTGTGAGGTTTTCGAGAGATGTTGATCCTCCTCAATCTGCTGATACCTCTACAGAGTAATTTTTTATAATTTCTTTAACTATAGTTATTAGTAACAAACGAAAGATTTAACCTTGGATCAAAGAACTCGAATAGTAGCAGCGGTTTTAAAATCCGTGAAATTACCACCAAGATTTAGATTGAAGTTATTGAAGGAAGATCCTGTAAGACTGGAGTTAAGTTTGACGCCTTCTTATGGTAAAAAACCTATTGTAGTTGGATTAGTAGAATCTCTTGATTTAGTTGCCAGAAGAGATAGAGAAGGCCGAATCCCTAAAGACCTTCAAGGGACTTGGGATTGGACAGTAAGGCATAAAGATGTAAGTACAGGTGGTTGGAATCCATTCCTAAAAGAAGCATTGCAAACAATGTTTGAAACTGGTTTGCCTGCAATTATTTATGAAGAACTTACTGGTGAAGACTATCATCCAGTAGATGGAGCTAGACACGTCAGATAACTTTCAAGTGAAAATTTTGCTCTAAAATTATATTTATATATTATGGTGTATGTATAAGTTTTAATTTTAGATTAAGCAGAATGCCAAACAATGAACAGCCACGCTTTGGATTTGTAAATTACGCAGAAATATGGAATGGACGTCTTGCAATGATGGGAATATTAATAGGCTTGAGTACTGAATTATTAACTGGAAGGGGAATTCTTACTCAAATTGGTTTAGGTTGATATTTTCTGTAAATTTTTAAGGTGATTTATGAAAATTTACCAACATACTCAGTAAATGAATTAAACGACTCGATCGGCTCAATTCTGGAAAGAGGGTTGCCATCACTATTTGTATTGAAGGCTACAGTTACGAGATCTCAATTAAAAAGTGGACATTTATGGTTAGGGTTAAGTGATGGAGATTCTTCTATTGATGGTGTTATTTGGGCCTCAAATTTGAATAAAATTAATTTCATACCTGAATTAGATGATGGAGTTTTATTAGTTGGAAAAATAAATTTTTGGAAAAAACATACAAGATTAAATATAAATGTAATCAATGTTAAACCAAGTATTTCAACTGTTCTTAGAGAATTTGAAAAAGTAAAAAAAACTCTTTCAAAAGAGGGTCTATTGGACATTAATAAAAAGAGAAATCTCCCAACATTCCCTAGATCTATAGGTGTCTTTACAAGTGTTCCAAGCTCTGCATACGCAGATATTCTCAAAACAGCAAAGACTCAATGGCCATTAACAAAACTGTATGTATTTCATACTCCTGTTCAGGGTCAAGAAGCAAAAAAAATTTTCTTATTTAATTTGAGACATTTAGTTATTCAATACCAATCTTTAAACTTAGATGCATTAGTTATAGCTCGAGGGGGCGGTTCCAGAGAAGATCTAGTACTTTTTGACGATGAGGAGATATGTAGGGAAATTGTCCAATGTCCTATCCCCGTAATTACTGGTATTGGACATGAGGATGACATTACTGTAATTGATTTAGTGGCTGATTTCCGTGCGGCAACTCCAACAGCTGCAATCTTTAAAGTACTACCATCTAAGGATAATCAATTAATTAATTTGATAGATAAGAAATCTAAATTAGATTATTTTTTAAACAATTTAATTCAGTATAAAAGAAAAATATTATCAGATAAATCATCATTTATTAAATTATATGAGCCTAGTAAAAAATATAAATATTATAAAAGTGAACTTAATCAAAGAAGAACTCTTTTAAGAGCATTATCTCCTAATCAATTATTAAGAAGAGGTTATTGTTATGTAAAAAATTCAGATAATGTAATTATAAAAAATATAAAGGGTATAAATTTAAAAAGTAATTTGAAAATTATCTTTCAGGATGGTAATATAGATACCGTTGTTACTAAGATTATTCCAGAAGATTAATTATTTTTGAGAATTTTATATGAATAAAAATAAAAATAAAAATAAAATGATTGATATATCCTCTCAATCAAAAAGAAAATCTAATAAAAATTTGTTAGATAGTGATAAATTAAAAGATATAACCTATGAAGAGGCAATTGAAAAAATAGATGCAATTTTAACTGACATGCAAAATGAGGACGTTCCAATAGATAAGTTGCAAGAATATTATATTTTGGGTAATATTTATATTAAAAGATGTCAAGATCTATTAGATGAATTTGAACAAGAAATTATAGAGATTAATTATAAAGAAAATTATAAAAAATAATTTAATCAATCTCCTCGGGGGTTATGTCAATTGTTGCTGTGCTGGCTGGGCCATAGTTTTCTGAATTATTTTTATTGTTATCAATATTTGCACCACAGATTGGACATAAAGACTGATTATTGAAAAAAGTTGCACCGCAATTCTCACAGCTTTTTAATCTAGCTTGTATGAACTTGATACCAATCCAGCTTGCTCCAGCAATAAAAATTGGTATCGAAAATATTATAAAAAGACTCCAGCCTGCAATATCAAGTAAAAATTTTCCAACTGATGTTGGTATCAGTAATATAAAAGCAATTATCAACCAAAATATAGGTGAGATTTGCTTATTCATCTTTTAATTTTAAAAACATAATAATATTTTTTTTCATCATTTGAAACTTTAATTTATATTAATCTTTTTAATTTTCTACTGGCTATTACAACACTCCAGCACTGACCAAAATAAATTATTACACCTACCATCCAAACCCACAAGGTAAGAACTAATACACCACCTATAAATCCGTATGCTTGGAATCTTGATCCCAGAGAAAAAATACTTCGACTTACTGCAAGATTTAAAAGTGTTAGCAATATTCCTATTAAAAGTGCACCTGGAATTAAGGGCTTTAAAGGAACTCGTCTGCTTGGTAAGAGTGCTTGCAATAGCATTGCGGTAATAGAAAAACCCAGTAGAGGCAATAATAGTTGACCTACTTCTAGCACTGGAAGTTTGGAAAGCAATTCTCCTACCCAGGGACTTGTTTGAGTTATGTCTTCTAAAACTGCACCTGGTATCATTCTTAAATTTGTACTTATTTGATCTAATACCATCAATAATCCAACTACAAATACTAATAAAAAAGCTTCAACTCTATTTCTAATAAATCTAAATGCTTGTATCCGAAGAGGAGGGTCCTTCTGTTTCGGGAGAACATCTTCCCACAATCTATCAGCACCTCTCTGAAGCGTTAAATAGGCATTTCCAGCAGTAACCATTAAAAACATTGCACCTAATATCCCAGCCCCAAATCTTTGATTAACAAGTTTTATTAATGTTGTATCTACCAATCCCACAACAGAGGGAGGCAAAACTTGAGAGGCTAAACCAATAATTTGTTCATTTAAGCCTTGCTGTTGTCCTAAAAACCAAGATGCTACGGACAATGAAATTAGTAAAATTGGGAAAAATGATTGAAGAGTGTAGTAAGCAAATGCTGCACTTAAATCAACACAATCACAACGAGACCACCTTTCATATGCGTCCCATAAGCTTGTTAAAAACCATCTAATGTTACGTATAAATCTATTTTCCAAGTTGCTTAAAACTAGTAAACATAATTTAATTCTAATTAAAAGCTGTATCCAGAATTAAATTTTAATTTTTAACTAATATCTCAGCCCATGGCATCAAAGATGTAACCACATCATTTGAAGAAGTGGCTAAGAGAGGGAAATTTTGTGAGGATAAATCTTGATTGGAACAAATTTTTCTTGGATCTTTATCGAGCCATTTTATTTGGCAATCTAATTCTTCCAGAATCAACCATGCTGCTGCTAGATCCCATATCTTAGGTGTTGCCTCAATAGCTCCGATTGTTTGTCCTAAAGCAACGCTTGTCATGTTTAGGCTTGAAACTCCCAGTAATCTAACTTTCCCCGGGAATGTTTTTTCAGGTTGTTTCTGAAGTATTTTTATTGATCTACTGCATAAAGAAACACAATTATTATTTATTAATGAAATATGCTTTTTTTCTAACTTTTTGTTATTAAGCCAAACTCCTTTTCCTTTTACTGCATAAATTCTTTTTTTAGTGATGGAACATCTAAAAAAGCAGTTTCAGGTTCAGAATTGACAAATCTTGCTACCGAGATTGCCCAATAAGGAATACCTGCTGCAAAATTAGTTGTTCCATCCAAAGGATCAACAATCCAATAGGAGCTTGAAGGAGGTACTTGTTTGCTTCCCTCTTCACTTAATACTCCCTCTTGATTGTTGGTAATTTGACTAATGCCCTTAACTATTTCATTGTCGCTCCATCTATCACAATCTGTAATCAATGTCCCATCAGGCTTGAAATTAGAATTAATTTTTCCAAAATCTTTTAATTGCTTTTCTGCTACTTTGTCTAAAAGCTTATTTAATGAAAATTTTTGAGCGTCTGATAATCGGCTGTCCTGCAAAGAATCACTCATAATGGATTAATTATTTTTGCAAATTACATCTAAAAATTCTTTATTTATTTTTGATGTAATAAGTTTTTTCTTTATACTATCGCATGAGTCTATTTGAGTGATTCCAGTCAACCTTTTTAATTTAGATATGTATATATTGTAATTAGTAACTGATTTGAGAAAGTTGTATTGTGCATCAGTTAGATCTCTTTGATTATTAACTACTTCTCTTTGTGTACTAATCCCTGACTGAAATCTTAATCTTGCCAAACGAAGTGATTCATTTGAACTTTCAACTTCTTTCTTAGTAGTAATGATATTACTCATTTCAGTCTCAAGTTTAAAGAAGAATCTTTCAACATCTTTTTTTAGATTATTCATAACCATTTGAGCCTTATTTTGTGATTCATTTGTTTTACTTTTATTATATTTATAAAGAGACTTTGCTTTTCCCCCGTCTATGATATTCCAAGTGGCGGATAATCCAATAGTATTGCTGATTACTGATGATTTGGCATCCATATTTGGAGATGAAACAAGCGATTGGCCTCTATTAAAGTTAGAACTAAATGTATTAAATATACTAATTGTTGGTTTTTTTAAAGCCAATGCTTTTTTTGCATCTATGTTATTAATAGATTGATCTATTTTATTAATTTCTAACTTTTTTGAGTAATTATAGGACTCTTTTATACTTTCTTTAAGAGAATAATCCCATATTCCATAAGCTTGAGGTTGAGGTAATTTTAAAATTACATCCTCTTTTGGGTGATTGATAATATTTAACAAGTTACGTCTTTTAATTTTTTTATCACCAATAGCCTGTGAAACAAGTTTTTTATCTCTAAAAAACTGTGTTTTTGCTTCAAGAAGTTCTAATTTTGTTCCAATACCAGAATCAAAATTTATTTTTGCCTCATTAAGTAAAACTTTAGAGTACTGGAGTGATTTTTTTGCTACTTTAAGCTCTTCTTGGGCTTGTTGTAAAAAGTAAAATTTTTCTATTGCATCGAGTTCGATATCTTTCAAATTTACAAGATAATTAAGTTTAGCTTTTTTAAGCTTTTTTTTAGCTGATATAATTTCGGGCTTCCTCAATGGGTTAATTATATCCCATTTAACTTCAGCATTTAATGATGTAGTTATTTGCCTACTTAACGTATTTAATGATGAGCTCGGACTGTTATAAGTATAACCATCAATGTATTTAGGTAATCCATTTGAGCTTAAATTGAGTTTAGGATACCAAGCTGATAATTCACTTTTTAGAAGCAATTTATTTTGAGTAATATTTAATTTTGAGTTGATAAGTTTTAGATTATATTTCTCTATTAATTCTAATAAATTTTTATCTGTAAGTAGAATCTCTTTGTTTGAAGAACTATTTTTTTTAAAAGTATTAAATTGGTTTTTTTTTAAGTTACTATCATTACTAAAAGATTCTGGAGAATAAGATAATACAAAAAACATCGTTGATATTAATATTCCATATTTTTTTGTTTTTAAAAATTTCATTAAATTTGAGCTCATTTAAGATTTCCTAGTGCAGTATCTATAACTTCTTTAGCACCATGAACAATTATAATAGGAATTTTAAGAGATTGACTTACCTCTTCTATAGTCAAATCATCTAAAAAAACTGGTTGGTCATGTTTCACCATAACTGAAGGGACCATGAGATATTGTCCCAAATTTAAATTTGATAAACCATCTATTAAGTCTTGCCCCGTTAATAGACCAGTGACTACTTGTTCTCTGCCCCAGTAGGGACTTTTTAATCCATGCAAATTTAAATTTAGATTTTCTACTTGGTTCATCTTTTTTTCTATTGGTAAAAATGCATTCTTAACCATGCTTCCAACTACCCAACTCACATTTCTTTTTTTACTGAGACGACTTGGTAAATTTTCTGTTTGTTTCTCCAATTCTTTAATGAAAGCTCTAATACTTCCTACTCCATTTTCTTCTTGAGGAAAATTTTCGTATGCGTCTATTACAGGAAGTGGTCTTTTAGCAATTAAATACCATTCATCAGATAGCCATGCAAATCTTGAGCCATTCTCTTTTTTAAATAATTTTTGCAATATTTCAACTTGATCGATAACTTTTTGGGCACATGTTTCATCAACTGATGTTAAACCGTCATTTTCTGGCCTGAATCGTGTTAACCCTACGGGGACGACTGCAGTTGAAATAACAGCAGGCCATTCACCGATATTAAATTTTGACAAGTCTAAAAGAGTCCTTTCGAGCTCATTTCCATCATTTAGTCCTGGACAAACAACTACTTGTGCATGGATTTGCAAATGTTTTTCTTTAAACCATTGCAATTGATCCATGAGAAGAGCTGCATTCTTATTTTTAAGAAGCTTTGCTCTCAATAATGGATTTGTAGAGTGGACCGAAACATACAATGGTGAGAGATTCTGTTCTTCTATTCTTTCCCAGTCATGAGAATTTAAATTTGTAAGCGTTAAATAAGAGCCATAAAGAAAACTCATCCTGTAATCGTCATCTTTTAGATATAAAGTGTTTCTTTTCCCTGGTGGTTGTTGATCAATAAAGCAAAAAGGACAATTATTATTACATTGCTTGAGACCGTCAAAAAGAGCTTCTTTGAAATTCAGTCCAAGATTCTCATCAGCTTCTTTTTCAAATTCAATCATATGTATTGTGCCTTCTTGATCAATAATCTCAAGTTCTATCTCCTCCTCACTTATTAGATATTTATAGTCAATTAAATCTCTCGGTTCAATACCATTAATTGATTTTATTTTATCTCCTGGCTCGATACCTAGTTCATGCCCAATAGAATCATGCTCAACTGAGTCAATAATTGCTGGACTAGGCATGTTGAATTTAAATTTTTCCAAATCTTTTGATTGATATGTCGATGGTTCTGCATTCATTAATAAATTTTACTTATAAATTCAGATCTCGTCGAGCTGACTATAAAAAATTATTTAGATAAATAAATTTGGCTATTATAAATAAATGTTGTATTTTACATGCTGAATTTTCCACTTTTTACTTTGTATTGTTTTAAACTCCAATATATTACGAGTTTTTGAAGATTTAATTCTTCCTTCTTTTTAAAATTTAAAGTTATGGTTATGACAGTTATTAGTATTCAAATCTTAAATAAGAAAGATTTATCTATTTTTTCTCATAGCTTTTAAGGAAATTTTTAATAACTGTGGAAGACACATATTTATCAAGCTCAAAATCTTTGCAATTTTGGTCAAGTACTTGCGTGATATTACCAGTTTTTATACAGGCTCCTTGGGTTCATGTTTTTCCATTTTCTGCATTTTTATTTACCTTTGTTTTTGTAGTAATCGGATTGTTTTTCATTCATTTTTTATCTGAAAGATTTTTGAATGTTGGATCTTTATTAATTGGGGTTAGTGGCAGTTGGCTTGGTGGTTGCTTGTTTTGGGGTTGGCTTAGGAATTATCCTATTTTGCATTTACCTGTTGAATCTATTGCTTTGCCAATAGCAATAGCAGGTTTAAATACAAAGTGGAGATTGGGAGCTGGCTTTTATCTTGCATCACTTGTAGGAACTGCAATAACTGATTTGATGATTTTATGTACAGGCGTCATGGATTCCTGGCCTGAAGTTGTTAATGCAAATATTAAAAGTGCGTCTTTATTACTAAGTAAAGCATCTCATGAATTACTTCAACCTTTCAATATAGTTTTACTTTCTCTGGCAGCCTTATCAATTTTTTTCATTGCAGGATGGATGAGTAAAAGATCATTATCTGATGAAATTCTTAAAGATACATGGATTGTTGCAAGTGCAGCTTTGATCACGACTCTGTGGGTAGATGGACTATTTTTTGCTACGACACTAATTCAGCCTCAATTAAGTGGTTTGATTTAAAGAATGATCCAAGATTTCAAAAGTAACTCTAAATTCTTACTTAATAATCCTTGGGATATTATTATCGTTGGGGCTGGTGCAGCAGGCCTAATGTCTGCTCTTGAATTGCCGCAAACTCTTCAAATTTTATTAATTAATAGATGCACAAATAATCTCTCTTCAAGCCGGTGGGCCCAGGGAGGAATCTCTTCAGTAACCAGACCAGAAGATAGTGAAAGCTTACATGCAGAGGATACTTTTAATGCTGGTGCAGGTTTATGTGATGCTAATGCCGTTGAAATGTTTGTGAGAGAAGCACCTAATTGTGTAAAAAGGCTTATGGATCTTGGCATGGAATTTGATAAACATAATGGTAAATTATCTACAACATTAGAAGCGGCTCACTCTCGTAGGCGAGTTTTGCATGTTCAAGATAGAACTGGTAGGGCATTAGTAGAAGTACTCCAAGAGCAAGTAGACAATAGAGAAAATATTTATCAATTCACAGGCGTTAGAGCTACTCAGCTTTGGGTGGAGGGAGATAATTGTTGTGGCTTGCAAATTTTAAGTGGGTTGACTCTCTCTTGGATACCTTCTAGGGCCGTGATACTTGCAACAGGAGGGGGAAGCCATCTTTTTAAAAATACAACTAACCCTTCCCAGGCATGTGGAGAAGGTATTGCACTTGCTTGGAATGCTGGAGCAGAAATTAATGATCTTGAATTTGTCCAATTTCATCCAACAGCATTGATGATGGATGGTGCGCCTTGCTTTTTGCTCTCTGAGGCTTTAAGAGGTGAGGGTGCATTTCTAGTTGATCATGAAGGGAATAGCCCTGTCTCACATTTAATTGGCATGGACTTGGCGCCAAGAGATGAAGTTTCAAGAGCTATTTTTAAAAATATGAAGTCAAAAAATGTTAATAATGTTTTTTTAGACTTAAGGAATATTGGATCTGAAAAAATAATTGAAAGATTTCCAACTATTTTTAATAGATGTAAATTATATGGGATTGATCCTCTTAATCAACTTATTCCCGTAGCCCCTGCAGCTCATTATTGTATGGGAGGAGTAGCTACAGACTTATATGCTCAAACAAGTCTTCCTGGACTTTTTGCGGTTGGAGAAGTTGCATCTACAGGACTTCATGGAGCTAATAGACTGGCAAGTAATTCTTTAATGGAGTGTCTAGTTTTTGCGAGAAAATTCTCTAATATAAATTTGCAAGATAAAAGATGCAAAGATATTAAAGAATATAAATATGTTGACTTTAAATTAAATGATTTAGATATCCATAATGCAGATTTTATTATTAATCAAATTCAAGAATTACGAGAAATAATTTGGAAAAATGCGGGCGTTGATAGAAATTACTATGGATTATCTAAAGCATTAGCCGATATAAAACAAAGGCATATTGAATTAAAAAAACAATCATTATTTAATATATTTAATAATTGCTTACATAATCAAGTTTATAATTTTCCAGATTCTCAAATTTCATACATTAACCTACTAATAGATTTATATAATCGTCAAATAACTAGTATTTTAATGCTAGAAGCATGTTTATTTAGAAGGGAAAGTAGAGGTGGTCATTTCAGGAGTGACTATCCCAGTTCAGTATTATTCTGGAAGTGTCATTCTTTGCAGAAGTTAGGAGAATCTATTACTACAAAATCTATAAACTAATATCAAAAGTCTCTATTTCCTTTATAACCTATTAAATTTGCTAACTCTTCTAAAGGTGTTGCTCCTTCAATAATTTTCCCATCTATTTCCCATGATGGATAAGACGAGATGCCTTTTTCTTTGCAAAGTGAATTTTGACTATTTAATCCATCTTCAGCACATTCAACAGTATTAAGTTTTTGAACAGCTTCTTGGCCAAATAGTTCTTTTTGTAAAGCGCAGTATTTGCACCAATAAGCAAAATACATTATTGCTCCATTATTAGTTAAAAAGTTTGCAAGTTCAATTGAAGCAGCTGAGCTTTCACTTCTTACTAATGGCGGTGAGTTGTATGCGTTATTGTTTAATTTCACCTTATTGGGATCAACTGATGAAGACCATATAAGACCCACTAGAGAAGTAATTAAGAATAAGATAATACCTTTAAATACTATATCTCCATAATCTTCAAAGCCTCCGCCTATAAGGGTTAGAAAAAATATAGAAATAGATAAAATTGCTGATAAAATACAAAATAGACAAATTGCTTTTATTTTAAAAATCATGATGCCTATTAGTAATAGGCTAAATGTTCCAATAACACACGATAAGTAAAATAAACTCCACCAAGTAAAAGTAGCAATATTTTTATTTTTATCTTTTAAAAATGATATGAAAGGCGAAATAGATAATATTAATACTAAAAAATAAGAAACAAAACCTAAAAAGGATAATGGCAAGTTTAGGCTGCTACTTTCGAAAACTGTCCCCCATGGACTATTTAGAACTTTGTCGCAACCTTCAATTCCACCAGGACATGAAAGATTTCCAATAACTCCCCACCTGTTAAGTGTGATTGTCCCAGTATCAATCAATCCAATAGTGGATAAAATTGCTATTGAAATCCTTGCCCATTTATTACCTTGGTCTTGACGCCTTCTACTTTTTAAACGCGTGTTACTCATACTTTTTTATGTACAGAGTTATTTATATAAAAATTAATATTTTTAACTATATTAATTTAATTGCTCTCAATCCTTTATTGATCAAGAATGCAGTGCCAAGTCCAACAGCAACTAAAGCGAAATAAAAAATAATGCCCATAAAGTCCTGCACATTTTGTTTGATATAAACCTATCATAGCTGATAAAAAAGATGAGGTTGAATTTAATCTTGAATATATTCTGTATTGGTTTTTAGTGCATATTCAGCTTTTTGTAATTCTCTTCCAATATAAAGTGCATGATCAAAAAGACTTATGAAATTATGGTTTTTATCTTCTGTGATTTTAATTCCTACTTGTTTTGCTGAGGATCCTTTGAAAATAATTAATGGTTGACGTTCACTTTCTCCCTTGCAAGGTAATGGCTCTCCTGTTTCTGGATTTACTGCTCTACCTTTATTATCAATGTTATTGCTGTAAAGTTCAGCGATTATTTCGTTAGTATCTCTATTTATTTGGATTATAAAATATCCTTTTGGATCAAGGTTAATAAATCTATTTGATAATTTACTATCAATAATATCAATTTCTTCAGAGACTAAAGTATCGAAGATTATTTTTTTCATTGCTCTGCTAAAAAATTAATAGTTAATACATTAATAGCTCTATTATATCGCTATTAATTTTAATAAATCTGATTGCTTTTATTTGAGTGTAATATTTCTTAGAAGAAGATCATGAATTTACCTTAACAGCTTTTTAAAGAATTTCATTGTTAAGGTACTTGATATTTTCATTTAGTGAGTAAGAATTAAATTGAATAAATAAAAAAATAGTCTAATTTTAATTATGGTTTTCCCTTCAATTAGGTCTTTGCAAGAAATGTCAATGTCTCAGTTGCCTAGAAAAAAAACTTTGACTAATAGATCTCTAGATTTTCCAAAAAATGATTTACGGTTAAATAGTTTTTCTAAAAGTAAAAGAAGAGTCAAAAAAAACAATGAGGTTGTTTTAGATTATCCAATAGCTTCCTAGAGTCTTTTAACTTGAAATGAAGCCACGTAAAACAAAGAAAATTAATATGTTTACCAAAATAAATGAAAGATATACTATCCCTGGACTTTTTAACCCACTTGGAGCAGTTAATTCAATACCAAAAAGTCTCAAGACTGTTTGAGAACCTTTGTCTTTATAATTTAAAATACTTTGTTTTGGAAAAACTCCTTTTGATTGTTTACTAGAAATATTTTCTTCTTCCATATTTATCTAAGGTTGTCATTAGATTATTTCATGGAAATTATTATTTAAATCAAACTCTGAAAGGAACTTCATTATTTGTTGTTTTAATTTCTTCAAGTATTATTTTATTAACCTTGCTAAACCAAGGCCTTATAATTTCATCTATTTTTGGCTCATACCATCTGTATAGACTATAATTAGGTGTTGCAATAAAACCCCGTCTTCTTTTTTGAGTTCCTCCTGCACCAGGATCAAAAAATTTAATTTTATTGCTTATTGCCCAAGATATTGGAGAGTAATAACATAATTCAAAGTGTAAAAACTTTATTGCTTCAAGACTTCCCCAGTATCGCCCCCAAAGGAATTCTTGATTTTTAACACAGAGTGACATTGCTATTGGTGTTGACATATCTTGTTTACTTGCACTGAATAAAATGAATTGTTTTTCTTTTTCTAGTGACAGTTTTTTGAAAAATTGCTTTGTTAAATATTTACTTCCCCAGGCGCCCCATCTGGAACAATGTAATTGATAAAAATCGTGCATAATTTCCATATTATTAATATTAATTTCATTTAACTCAATTGATTTGATATTTATACCAGATTCTTTTATGAATTTTCTCTCTTTTTTTATATTCTTTCTCTGATTCGAATTAAATTTTGAAAGGTAATCTGAAAAATTTTGTGCTCCTCTTAAATTACATAAGCTGCTTTGATTTATCCAAACAGCACAATTAAATGATTCAATAAAATTTCTCCAAGCATCATCAACATATAGAAAACTGCAGCTTAAAATATTATTTTTTATACAAAATTCATCAATAGTTTTGAAAATTAATTTAGTAATTTCTTCCTTATTTTCTTCTTTAGAAATAAAAAATTTATATCCTTCAATGGGGCTCACAGGACTCATACCTACTAGTTTTGGATAATAATTAAGATTAAAGTTATTAGATAGCTCAGCAAATTGGCTGTCATATATGAATTCACCATAACTATGACCTTTTAAATATAGAGGGGCAAAAGCAACGGGCTTATTATTTTTTACAATTAATAGGTGTAAAGGTTGCCAACCATTACTAGGTATAATACTTTTTGAATTTTCTAAGTTATTTAGCCAGTGCCAGTTATAAAAAGGTATTACATCATTCCCAACTATATATTTCCAGTCTTGAAGATCTAATTGACTGATTGAATTAATCCATTTTGGAGAATAAATTTGAGGCATTTTAAATTTTATCTAATAATTACTTGCTAACAGTAAATATGAGGATTCAACAAAGTGTAATTATTTCTACCTTGAATATAGCAACATAATTTCATTATCTGTAAGAATTTTAGATTCTTCTAGAATCCAATTATTGGCATTATTAATTTTCAATTCTTTACTAATCCAAGAAAAATTACCACCGATTATTTTTGGACATAATGTAATTTGAATTTGATCTATTAGATTTTCGTTAATTAAAGAAGTTATTAATTTACTGCCTCCAAGTACGACTAGATTTTGTATTTTATTTTTACTCTGCCTATTTAGTTCATTAAATGTATTTACCCAGTTTTTGCGAAATGTAAAAATTTTTTCAAATTTATTAGAAGAATTTTTATTATGTATCATTTCTTCTGAATTAATTAGCCACCGCTCAATAGGTTGATCAAAGTATTTAAGATCTCTTGGAATATTTCTATTTTTACCAATAACTATAGATATTGGTTGTTTTGTCATTCCATTTAATAATCTATTGTCTATTAATTTTTTATTATGTATTAAGCATGTGCTTTTATGTGCAAGTAATGTTTTGCAGCCCATAAGTGTTGCATCAGCGCGTGAGAGAGCTTCTTCTAATACCAATCTGTCTCCAGAACCACCTAGAGACTTATTATCGCCTTGATACTCAGCGATCTTCCCATCAAGACTCATTGCTATGACAGTTTTAATTATGATATTTACCAATTAATTTTAATTTGAAGCTACTGACTCAAGAGTTTTAGTTCTATTGTTCACGATTGGAGAATCTACATACACTTCTGCAGCATTATTAGGGCTCTCTTGAAGCCTTATTTTGTGTAAACTTGCTCCTATGGCTTTAATTGGTGTGTTTAATTTGTCTGCTATATGAAGTGCAATGTTTTCAGCTGTTGGTACACAGTCTGCAAAATATTCAACATCTTTATTTAAAAATGTATGATCAAATGGTTCGATTATTAGGTCATCAATAAGGGTTTGTAATGCAGATAAATCACAAATCATTCCAGTCCTTGGGTCAATATCTCCTTGGACTGTAATGTCAACTAAGTAATTGTGACCATGTCCATTTGGACGAGCACATTTACCAAAAATTTGTTCATTTTCTTTTTGAGGCAAGTCTTCACGGGCTAGTCGATGAGCTGCTGCAAAATGGGTTTGTACTGTTAGAAAAGCTTTCATAGAATCACCAAAATAATCGGACCAAAGTACTGGGCTTTCATATAAGCGCAGTGAGAAAATAGGTAGATGATCTTTTAGTCTTTCCCACATTATCCGAACAAGGGATTCAGTTGTGGGAAGACAGCCTTCATCATTTGATAAATCAAATTCAGGCCATGCATTATTGAGAAAACGAAAGTCTAATTGACTTGTGATTTCTTTCTTAATTGCATGTTTTACTTCAGAAAGGTTTAGTACCATCCCAAACTGATCAAGTTGACCAGCCATAGAAACTATTAATTCATAGTTATGACCATGTCCAGGCGCATAAGAGCAAGGTCCAAAAGAAGCTTCATTTTCTTCTTTTGAAAGTTCAGGCAACCAATAACGATGACTTGCACTAAAACATGCACGCCTTGTTATCAGGCAATTTCTTCCTTCTCCATGAAGAGTTTTTGACGTGATCCCTTTCATATTTATTCACATCTTTGTACACTTTAATAGCCTAATAGAGAAACTGTTTGTCTAAAAGTCTCTTGAAAAAAAAACCAATAAAAGAAATTATCAGTGGAAGAAATCTTTACTTGATAGGTATGATGGCTTCTGGGAAGTCCGTAACAGGTCCTCTTTTAGCTAAAAAGATTGGGTATAGATTTATTGATAGTGATAATGTAATTGAGCAGGTTGCCAAAAAAAAAATAAGTAAAATTTTTATTGAGGATGGCGAAAAAACTTTTAGAAATATTGAAAAAAAAGTACTTCATGAAATCGGTTCAAATCATTCCCTAGTAATCTCTACAGGTGGTGGAATAGTAACCAGTAGTTCAAATTGGGGGATATTGCATCAAGGAATTGTAATTTGGCTTGATTTAACAAAGGGAAAGATTATTTCAAGATTAAAAAATGATCATTTAAATAGACCAATGTTGGGGGGGGGGCAAAATTTAGAAACTGTTGTAGATAAATTATTGAATGAGAGAATTCCTCTTTATAAAGAAGCTGACTTGAGAGTATCTGTCGAAGATGAAACACCCTCAGATGTTGCAGAAAAAATTATTAAGATGCTTCCAGATATTCTTAATTCTTAGGTTCTAATCGAACAGCAAACCATCTGATAGAGAAGCCTGGTTTTATTTCTAAGTCGCATGCAGTGTCTAATAGATGCTTCGCAGCATCTATATTTGTGTTTTTGTGCTTAAGATCATCAGGCAACTCTTCTAACTCTTCAATCCATTTACAAAGCCATTGAAGAGTTTCTTTTGAACTTAGTATTTGCTCGTTTTTGTTAGGTTCGAGAATTACAAAGTGATCAAGTTCCCTAATTAAAGGATCCGACATGATTTCTAAGCTTGTAAATTTTTTTGTTTGTGCATTGATCTTATTAAGTAGCCACGAATGCTTTGCTATAAATTCGATTAATCAAAATGTTCAATCATCTCTTACCGAGAGGGAGGAAGTGTGGCCAAATTGGAAACTACCTGGACCTTTTAAAGGTAAAGTGGTTCTTGAAGATCTGATTTACCCAAAATATTTTTTGGGAAATTGGGTTGTTGAAAGTTTTGATTTGGAGGATGAAAAGTCAGAGATACTTAAATATCCTGTGAAATTTAGGTTAAATCAAAAAGGAGAGGTTGTTGGAAATAGAGCATTCAATGCAAATTCTATTGCAAAGGAAATTTTTGGTGAAAAGTTGAAATATGTTGAAGATGATCCAAATTCTTCAAACAGGCAATTGGCTGTATTTGAAGATAGAAATTTTTTAGAGACAAAAATTATTGGAAGAGAGGAACAATTTTTGCCAAATTCTTTTATCTCTGATGAACTTTCTTTACAGATCTTTCATTCTGCAAAAACTCGAATAACTCAGGTTGAAACTTTGAGTAAATATAGTAAATGCAATGAAAGTAGAATTAATTCAAATAATTACTCAAGTAATGATATTTGTGGTGAACAATGGCAAATTGTTTATAAAGGGCCTGGGGAAAATATTAGTCAAGAGCCACTAAGAAAATATCATTTTAAACTTCTTCTTCATTCCCCTCTTTAGATTGTTGCTTTATAAAGTTTTCAATGTTGTCTCTCCACTCAAATATTTCTTTTAGTTCTGGGTGATCATTGAATCCTGGGCAACCTCTTCCTGCAAGCTCTTTTCCTGCTGATGTAGGAAATTTTAGTAGTGAAAGTTGTGCAGCAATTGCTATGTCTGCAGAAGTTAAATTATCTCCTACAACCCATTGTTGCGTTTTAAAAAGTTCATTTAATACTTTTAAACTTTTAAAAAGTTCAGCTCCGTCTCCTTTAGAGAGAAATTCAGATAATTCACTTACAATTTCAATTGGGAGGCCTCCAACTAAATTTCTTAACGCCATAGGCATTTCATCTGGTAATAAAGCATTTCTTAAAGTTGGGTCTGCCGTAGTTGCTTTTATCAATGCTGTTCTTGCACCTTTTGCCATTGTTGTATCTGCCCAATCTTCCATAATGTGAACTAAAGCTAAATTTTTTTTGTTATTTGGAGTCAAACTTGGTTCAGGATATTTCTTTTCTAAATACTTCACTATTTTACTAGAATCTGAAATTACTTCAGTTGCGTCTGTTAAGACGGGAAGCTTTCTTTGACCTGATAATTTGAAAATTGATACTTGGCCAATCCCAGGCGTGATCTCATTAATTTTATAATTAATTTTTTTAAATTCTAAAACCATTCTGACCTTGAGACAGAATGCTGATTGACGGAATTGATTTAGTTCCAACATTACTTAAATCTTTGAGATACAGAAAATAGCAATACAAGCTATAAAAAATACAATAGTTGCTTTTTGAACATGGGTGAGTTCTTTTCGAACGTCTCTCGCTATCCTAAATATCTAATAACAATCATCCTTGGAGTTTTTACTGCAGCAATCAGTCCGCTTATTAAGCGAAGTGGCAACCCTATTACAGCAATTTCTTTAATAGGTGCTCTAATAAGTGGTTTGATAACTGTTGGCTTTTTGTTACGTGAGATGGTTTTCCCAGTTTCCAGTATTTAAAAATGGCTAATTCTAGAAGAGTTGAAAAATTTGCTGCTCTTATAAGAAGAGAAGTAAGCGATATTTTAAAAAGATCTATAAAAGATGAATTAATTCAAAAAACAATTATTACTATAACTGAGGTCGAAGTTTCAAATGATTTGCAATATTGCAAAGTATTCTTTAGTAATTTCGACCAAAATAATCGAATAGATTTAATACAAGAAACTCTAAACTCATCTACTGGTTTTATAAAAGGAGAAGTTGCAAGAAGATTGCAAATGAGAAGAGCACCAGAAATAATTTTTAAGTTAGATAAAAGAATTGAGAAAGGTGATTCAGTTTTAAATATTCTTGGTCAATTAGAGAAAGCGAGAGAATCAAAAATATCTCATGGTTCTTTTGATGAACTTTGAAATTGCTAAATAATACTTAATCAATGGAAAAATTAAAAAATAAAACTATAGTTATTACGAGATCAACTGAACAAAGTAGTGTTCTGAGGGATTATTTAATGAAATTGCAAGTCAATGTTCTAGATCTACCATCTCTAATAATTGGCCCTCCAAATAATATTCAACCATTAGAAAATGCTTTAGCTCAAATTAAGACTTTTGATTGGATAATATTTTCAAGTGTAAATGGTGTAAAATCAATTGATCGTCAACTCAAATTCAAGAATAAATCTTTAAAAGAATACAATAAGTTTTTCAAAATAGCTTCAATTGGAATAAAAACAGCTAATTATTTAAATCAAATAGGAGTTGAAGTTGACTTTATCCCTCCTCAATTTGTTTCAGATAGCTTAGTAAATAATTTTCCGTTTTTAAATAATAAAAGTAAAATATTGATTCCAAGGGTTGAAAGTGGAGGAAGGACGATATTATCAAATTCTTTAAAAAAAATTGGTGCTGAAATAATTGAGGTCCCAGCATATGAGTCATATTGCCCTTCGAGTATCCCAGACAAAACTTTAAAAGTTTTAAAACAAAATCTAGTTGATGCAATTACATTTACAAGTAGTAAAACTGTACTTCATGCCTATAAACTGATAAATCAATATTTTGATAGTAATATTAATGAATTGTTTAATAATCTTAAAATTGTATCTATTGGTCCTTCAACATCAGTTACTTGTAGAAAGGTTTTTGGCAGAGTTGATCAGGAGGCAAAAATACATGATATAAATGGATTGATAGCTGCATGTAATGATTGCTTTCATTAATATCTAATAATTATATTTGGTTTTTTAGTTTGTATTTTTCTCTACAAGATTTTTGAATCTATTTAGATTTGTTTGTAATTCTTTCGTAACCATTCCACCAAGTAAATTTGGCTCCATTAGTCTGGCAAGAACCTTTGGTAATTCATAAGAAATAGTTAGTTTGACTGAGGTTTGATTATTATTTTCCTCATAAAAACGTACATTACCCTTAGTAGGTAGTCCTCCAATAGATTCCCATTGAAGTTTTTTTGCCTCTATCCTTTCATTGATTTTTGCTTTCCATTTGAATCGAAAACCATTTGCGGCAAGAGTCCATTCGGTTAAATCAGGAAGCTTGTTAGATTTTGAATTTAATGGTTTTACAGATTCTATCCACGTCATCCAAAGAGGCATTGAATCTAAATCACTCCAAAAACGCCACACATCAGCAATAGGAGCATCTATTTGACTTGTTACTGTATGCTCCAACCATTTACCCATGTCAATAAACCTCTGGATTTTTTGCTAATTCTGGTTCTTTTTTTAAAATAACTGATGCAGCCAGATGACCACTCATTGTAGCCCCTTCCATTGAATCAATATAATCTTGCTTTGTATAGCTTCCAGCAAGGTAAAAATTATCAATTGCAGTTTTTTGAGAAGGTCTATATACATCCATTCCTGGAGATTCTCTGTATAGAGAATGAGAAACTTTTACTACATTGCTCCACACTAGTTTTAAGTTCTTTGATGAAGGAAATAGTTTCCTTACTTGTTTGTCAGTATTTTTGACAATTGTTTCAACAGATTCTGTTATCCAACGATCACCAGGAGTTAAAACACATTGAAGTAATGATCCCAAATCTTCTTTGTAATAATCAGCTGGACTGGACAGAGCTAAATCTGCAAAACAACTAAAGTCCGCATCAGCTGTATAGAGAAGGTTATTTAATCCAGTGGGTGTAGAAAGGTTTTTTTGATTTGATAAATCTTCTATTTCAGTAACCCAACCATCGTATCGAAGTTGCACTGTCGCAACAGGTACTGCATCTAATTTGAAAATAGATGCAAATTCTGGATAAATTTTCCATTCATTGGGAATTATTCTTTTTATTCCAGGAACGTCACAAGCTGCTAAATACTTATCTGCAACTATTTTTCGCTCACCATTAGGAGTGTTTAAATTCATTCCTAAAACTTTAGGATTCTTCCCTTCTTCAAAATCTATTTTTTTTACAAAACTGTTTAAGTGAAGCTTTCCTCCTTTCGACTCTATATATTCCAGTATTGGTTTTGTTAGCCATTTATGAGGTGATCCTTTTAATAAATTTAATTTAGAAGCTTCAGTACGAGCTGCGAACATCATGAAAATAGTTAACATGCAACGTGCTGATATTGATTCACAATCAATGAATCCAAGAGCATAAGCAATTGGATTCCACATCTTTTTGATGCTGTTTAAGCTTCCTCCATGATTTAAAAACCAATCTTGAAAACTTATCGAATCTAATGATCTGATTGTTTTCATTGCACCTTCATAATCAAAAAGTCCTCTTACTATTGGGCTTGTGCCAAGAGCCAAAGCATTTCTAAACTTATCTATCCAACTTAATTGTGGTGTTGTAAAAAATGCTTTAAGTCCATTAAAAGGTGCACCAAGCACAAATCTAAAATCCAATGATTTAATATCTCCTCCTTTATTTACAAACAAATGTGTATGTGTTTTGGGTAGTAAATTCTCTAAAGCTCCAACCTTGTCCATCAATTTGAAGAGATTAGCGTAGTTGTAAAAGAAAACATGAAGACCCATCTCAATATGATTGCCTTCTGAGTCTTCCCAGCTTCCAACTTTACCTCCGATGAAAGGTTTAGAATCATATATTTCAACATCATGTCCTGCATCTAAAAGATCTACTGCGGCAGTTAAGCCAGCTAAACCAGCACCTACTATTGCGATTTTCACAGTTTTATAATTAATGTTATTACTTACTCTATTAATAAGCCCCACTTTTTGTTGAATAAAAACATAAGCAATTAACCTTTAATTATTTTAATATATTATGATTAAAGATAATATTGCTTCAATGGGGAACGAAGAATCTCATACGGCAAAAGACGGTAAAGGTATTTTAATAAGCTCAACTGCGATGAATCAGTTGGGAAATCTTTGCTCGTCACAATCCGAAGTTAAGCTCCTAAGAGTGGGTGTTAAGTCAGGCGGTTGTAGTGGGATGAGCTATACGATGGATTTTGTTGCGGAATCAGATATTAATGAAAGTGATGAAGTCTATGACTACCAGGCACCAAATGGCTCATCATTTAAGGTGATTTGTGATCCTAAAAGTTTGCTTTACATATACGGTATGGAACTTGATTTCAGTACAGCTCTTATAGGTGGAGGATTTAATTTTACTAATCCAAACGCAACACAAACTTGTGGTTGTGGTAGTTCTTTTTCTGTTTAGAAAATGTCATCAGATAACGATAATGCTTTCGAGAAAGCAATGGCTAGATATGAGGCTGGTGAAGCAGCTAATGAACTATTAATTGATTTTGAAGAAATGATATTGATTAATCCAAATAATGCTGCACTCTGGACGTGTTTGTCTTGGCTTCAATTGCTAACTGGTAATTCAGAGTCTGCTTTGAAATCAGCGAGGACAGCTGTTAAGTTAAATCCTCAAGATCCACAAGCTAGAATTAATTTAAGTCTGTCTTTGTTAGAAACTAACTCTAAGGGAGTAAGAGATCATATCGAACTAGTAAGAAGAGCAATTGTTGTCATGCCTGAAATTGAAACAGAATTAAAAAAATCCATAGCTGATGGGTTAGTAAGAAAACCTGATTGGAAATCACTTGAGAAAGTTAAAAATTGGCTTAATCTTTAGTTGAACCCGTTATTGAAACTAAAGCCTGAGCGAGTTGAGGATATTCAAATTTGAAATTTAACTTTGATAGACGTACTGATTTAACATTCTGTCCCTCTAAAACAACTTTTGCTCCATCGCCTAAAAGTAATTTTAATATTTGACCGGGAACTGGTACGGAACTTGGTCTGCCAAGAACTTTTCCTAGTTCTAAAGAAAAATTAGACATTAATGATGGCTGAGGTGCAACAGCGTTTATTGCGCCATCCCATTTTTTTTCTTTCAAAGCTTTTTCAATAATTAGGCATAAATCTGTTCTGTGTATCCAACTCATCCATTGATTGCCATCCCCAATAGGACCTCCTAAACCAGATCTAAATACTGGCAGCATTTTCCCAAGAGCCCCTCCGTTATTTGTGAGCACAATACCTATTCTTAAAGTTACGAGCCTTGTCGCTCGTGGTTTTTTGTTAGCTATTTTTTCCCATTCTAGACAAAGGTTTGCAAGAAAATCATTACCCGGGCTGCTCTTCTCTGTATAAACTTCATTTGGGCTCGTTCCATAAAATCCAATAGCAGAGGCATTTATTAGGACTTTTGGAGGCTTTTTACATCCAATTAGGGCATTTATAAGATTCTTAGTTGTTGATAAACGGCTGTTTTTAATTCTTTTCATTTGGGCACTGGTCCACCTCTTTTCTGCAATAGGCTCCCCTGCAAAATTAATCACCCCATCGCTTGTTTTCAAAGCTTCATTGATTTCTAAATTTTCCCAGCTTTTTTCATCTGAAGGGTCTATCCTAATATGCTTGATTTTGCTTGACTCAATATTGGGAGGTAATTTAATTTTTTCTTTTCTACTAATTATTGTGAGTTCATAGCCGAGTTTGACTAGCTTTGGCAGTAGCTCCGAACCAATAAAGCCTGTGCAGCCAAGAAGAAAGAGGCGCATATTTTTAAATAATATAATTTATTTTAAATAGCTTTTTATCATAACTGCTGACATCTAAACTTAAATAATCATCTATCCTTGACAGGAAAGATATTTATTTCATGCCTGACAAAGACAGCTCTGCTAAAAAATTAAAAAAATTCCGAAAAGGTGACCTTGTGAAAGTCATTAGAGAGGCCTATAAAAATAGTGCTGAGTCTTCAGCAAGTGATTTCGAATCTCCTGAATATATTTTTGAAGGCCCCGGAGAAATACTTTTAATTACTGGAGAATATTGTCAGATTCGTTGGCGCAAACCAGTTCCTGATGTATGGCTGAAATCTGATCAATTAGAAAAGTGGAATGAAAGTTAATTATTAACTCCAAGAAAGATTTGTTTTTTTTCTTCTCATTTCTTTTAATGTTTGATTTGCTTGCTTCATCATTTGATTGCCGTCATGAATATAGTTATCTACATAACCATATGTATACAGTTCGTATTCATGTAGAGCATCTTTAACCATTGAAAAGCAATGATAAAAATCTAGAGCTAAATCAAATATTGTTTTTGGTGGATTTACTTCTTGATATTTCTTACTGATTTTGTCTATATTTTTTTTTGAGTCTTCAATAAAATCGCAGAATGACTCCATAAGTTTATCGTCGTATGGATCGGCAGAAAGTTCTTTGATTTTTTTAGGGGTATATCTAATTATTTTTGAAAGTATCTTATCACTTGGTAAATAAACATTCTTAAGCCATAATTTAGAGTCTATTTCTTCTTTTTTATTTTTTTTATTTTCTTTCTTAGGAAAATTAATTTTCTCATTACCATTAATATTGTCATAGCTGTAGATATTTTGTTTATTTATATAAGCCTCTTTATTACTTTTATAATTATCCTTAATTTGTTTCCAAGCTTCATTTAAAACTTTGATTTTTTCTTCGTCACCTCCTGCATCCGGATGATACTTTTTGACTAATTTTCTGTGCGCCGCTTTTATTTCTTCAAATTTTGTATTTGGGTTTACTCCAAGTTTTTTGTAAGGGTCAATCATATTTCTAAAAACAAGTTACAGATATCCATCTCTTCTAGGTTGGATAGAAGATATTGAATTAAACATCGATGTTGATAAATATCTTTCGCCAAAACTTGGAAGAATAACAACTAACTTTTTTTTATTCATTATTTTTCTTGCACCAATTTTGAGTGCAGCAGCTACAGCGGCTCCGCTACTTATACCGCTTAAAAGACCTTCCTCTCTAGCAAGTAATCTTCCTATTTCCATCGCTTCGTCATCATCTATCTGTAAAACTTCATCAATTAGTTTTTCTTCGAGTACTTTTGGTTTAAAACCAGCACCTATTCCTTGAATGTTATGTTTTCCTGGTTTTCCACCAGAAAGGATTGGGCTCGCTGATGGTTCGACAGCATAAATCAAAAGCTTTGGCAGTCTTCTTTTTAAAAATCTCCCGCAGCCAGTAATTGTTCCTCCAGTTCCTACACCAGAGATTAGTCCATCGATTTTTCCTTCACTGTCATGCCATATTTCTTCCGCAGTTGTTTTTTCATGAATGTAGGGATTTGATTCATTATCAAATTGTTGAAGAAGATAGGCGTTAGGTATTGAAACAACAAGTTCTTTTGCTAACTCAATTGATCCTTGCATCCCTTCAGAGCCAGGTGTGAGTTGAAGTTCAGCTCCGAATGCTCTGAGCATGGATCTTCGCTCTTTACTCATTGTGTCTGGCATCGTAAGAATTAATCTGTAACCTTTTGCAGCTGCCACCATGGCCAAAGCTATCCCTGTGTTCCCACTGGTAGGCTCAATTAAAACAGTTTTACCAGGTTTAATAATTCCATCTATTTCTGCTGCTTTCACCATGGAAGCAGCTATTCGATCCTTAATTGATGCTGTTGGGTTAAAACTTTCTAGTTTTGCAAAGATTTCGGCATTGCAAGAGTATTTCTTGGGAAGTCTATTGAGACGAACGAGTGGGGTATTTCCAGTAAGTTCAGTTATGTCATTTGCGATTTTCATTGATTAATTATGAGGAATTTGGTCGTAACAAGTTCAAAAGAAATAGAATTAAAAAGCTAACGATATTTATTCCAAGTGTACGTAATCGAACTCATTTTGAAATTAAGTCCTTTCCCATTATCTATTCAACGTAAAGAATTAGAAAATGCCAACAAAATCTATAAAGAAATTTGCGATTCCATTTCAAGAAATCAGTCAAACCTTTTTGAGCTGACTTGCGAGCAAGTTGAGGGTAAAAGATTAAGCGTAATCCCTAATGAAATTTTGGCAGTTCAAATTTATGAGAAAACTGCTTCAGCTGGCGGTACTAAAAGACCGGGATTCTCTTTTGAGGATTAGTTTGTGAATACAACCTCGAAAACTGTTAAAGAAAAGAAAAAAAGGCAAATTTCTTTAAATTTGCAAAATATTTATTTTGCTTGGACTAAAGATAAATTTAGTTTAAAAAACTGCTGTTTAAATATTGATAGACCTGGTCTGTGGATGTTGTTGGGAGACAATGGATGCGGTAAGAGCACATTATTAAAATTAATTAATGGCATTAATCAACCTCAAAGTGGCAATTTGAGTTGTAATTTTAAAACATTTCTAATGTTTCAAAATCCAGACCATCAATTGTTAATGCCAACTTGTTTAAGCGACTTGCTTTTAAGTGTAGATGTGAATATTAATTTAGAAAAAAAACTATCTCTTATTTCTGAGGCATTACAAAAGGTTGGTTTAAATAATATGCATAATCGGCCTATTCATACTTTAAGCGGGGGCCAGAAACAACGTTTAGCTCTAGCAGGAGCTCTTGTTAGTAACGCAAAAATACTGCTCTTAGATGAGCCAACAGCTTTCCTTGATCCAATAAGCCAAAATTCTATTCTTGAGTTGATAAAAGAATTAACTCAAGATCCTCATAATCCAATAATTGCATTATGGATTACCCATCGTTTAGAGGAAGTTGCCTTTGCAGATGGCTTTGCCATTATGAGAAATGGACAAATTGGAACATGGTTAAGTGACAAAGATATAACCAGTGAATTAGAATTAGTAGAATTGCTTCAGGAAAGGATTTAATTCTTGTCGCATAATCCTCGGTAGCTCAGCGGTAGAGCGGTCGACTGTTAATCGATTGGTCGCAGGTTCGAATCCCGCCCGGGGAGTTTTACATTTCAATCTCTCTTCTAAGAGTATTTCTCCTTTTCTGTTGGGATTACTAGCTTTTAGTGTACTTGGATATGTTATCCTTCTTCAATCTTTAGTAAATTTTATGAATACAATAATCAAATCAATATTGCAAAAATTATCAAGAATAATTTATTACCTAACACCTTATGAGTTAAAAGAAAATACACTTATAAGACCTTCAGGTGTTTTCAAATTACTAACTGATGAGAAAGATAAGCAAACTTTTGAAATATTATCTGAGGAGATAAAAAAAGTATCAAATTTGATGATTTATGGAAAATAAGGGAATACGCAATCAACACAGCATTGAAGAATGAAGAAGAAAAATACCAAAATAAAGAACTTTACTATCTTGAATTTGGAGTTTTTAAAGGAAGAGGATCTAATTTCTTTGCTAATTATGTAAAAAAAATATATGGTTTTGATAGCTTTGAAGGTCTTAGTGAAGATTGGACAGGAACATTGCCAAAAGGATCTTTCAATTTAAATAAAAAAATTCCAAGATTAAAAAAGAATGTTGTACCTATTAAAGGTTTAGTAAGTGATACTTTGGTTGACTTTTTGAATAAATATAATCCAGTAATTAATTTTGTTCATATGGATCTTGATCTTTACGAGCCTACAAAATTTACTTTGGAAAAAATAAAGCCTTTCCTATCTGATGGTGCAATTATTTTATTTGATGAGCTTTACAATTACGTGAATTGGCTCGAAGGAGAATATAAAGCCTTAAATGAGGTTTTTGATAAAGAGGAATATACTTTTAAAGCTTTTAGAATTAATTGTGGTCAAGCAATTATTCAAGTTAATCAAAATTGAAAATATTCATAAAATTTTTAAAGATGAGTTTTTTAAAACCCCATAAATAGACTTAATTTTGTCAGATTGTTAACAATTGCCCCTCTAAATCGAAAGACTTTATAAAGAGAGTGAGACTCGTTTGCTATGTTTGTTAGTCAAAATATCAGTGATGATAAGGCTTTTCAGCTTTATTCCTCTAAATTACTTGATTTTTGCAATTCTGCATAAAAAACAAAATCTTGAGAGAATCGTAAGCAATTAATAGTGTCCACTAATTTGGCCACATAAATTTTAAGGAATTGATTTATGAAACCTTGCATTTTATTAATAGAAGATGATCAAGACATGCGTGAGCTTGTTGCAGGTCACTTAGCTCATACAGGATTTGACGTACAGAAAGCAGAAGATGGAATCAAAGGACAAGCTCTCGCTTTGCAATACGAACCAGATTTGATATTGCTTGATTTGATGTTGCCAAAGGTTGATGGGTTAACACTTTGCCAGCGTTTAAGACGTGATGAAAGAACTTCTAATATTCCAATTCTTATGATTACTGCCCTAGGTGGCACAAAAGATAAAGTAACTGGTTTTAACTCAGGTGCAGATGATTACATTACTAAGCCTTTTGATCTTGAAGAATTGCAAGTTAGAATTAAAGCCTTGCTAAGAAGAACTAATAGAGCTCCTGTAGGAGCTGTCAGTCAGCAAGAAATTCTTAATTATGGCCCTCTAACTCTTGTACCCGAAAGATTCGAAGCTATATGGTTTGATTTGCCAGTTAGATTGACCCATCTCGAATTTGAACTTTTGCATTGTTTGCTTCAAAGACACGGACAAACAGTGGCACCATCATTAATTTTGAAAGAAGTATGGGGTTATGAACCAGATGATGATATAGAAACCATAAGGGTCCATGTTAGACATTTAAGAACAAAACTTGAACCTGATCCAAGAAAACCAAAATTCATCAAAACTGTTTATGGAGCAGGTTATTGCCTAGAGCTCCCAAAAGATGAACAAATAAGAGACCTGGCTGAACTAATATCTATATCCAGAAAAGAAAAATCTTCATCTCAATCTACAGAGAAAGCAGTTATTGCATAATTTCATTAATTCTTAAAAGTGTAACCTCCCATGCAAGTCTTGAATTTATATATTTAGTCAAATTTTTACGAAGATTTTCAAGCTCCCTAATCACTGACAAAGATCTATTTTTATTCCATATGTAATATTGCATCCATTTTACTACCCATATCTGCTGATCAAGATTTAATTCCTCATTAACTTCTTTGGCAATTAATAGTGCTTCAATAGGATCAACAAAAAAATCACCTTTTAATTTTAATATTATCTTTTCTGGTATAGATTCTTTAATTTTTATATCGTGTTGATAAGACCCAATTGATCCATTAGACATTAAAAGCAATTCCTCATGCTTTGTTGAATTAAATTGTTCGCTGTTTCTTTCAGATTCTATTATTTTTTTTATAGATAATTGATCTAGCCTTGTGAAAATTATTTTCTGGCATCTTGATTGAATAGTTTGCAGTAATAATTCTGGCCTTTCAGTTATTAATATAAATAAGCCATGTTTTGGTTCCTCTAATGTTTTTAATAATGCGTTAGATGCTGATTCATTCATATAATCTACATCTTCAATAACGATCATCCCTCTCTCGGATTTAATAGGTTTTTTGATTATAAAATCCTTGATAGATTTAATTTGTTCAAGTCTTATTTGAGGCCTAGATCTTAAATTAATTTTTTCTTTTTCTGCTTCTGATCTTGTAATTAAGTTTTTATTATTTATATATGTTGGCTCTATCCAAATAAGGTCTGGATGATTTTTATTGATTTTTGAATATTTAATTAATTGATCATTATTTTTATTGATCAAACCCTCTAAAAAACATAGAGTAGTTAATTTTTTTCCAACACCATTAGGCCCAGAAAAAATATAAGCAGGCGCAATTTGATTTTTATTAAGAGCAGATGTGAGTAATTTGATTGCTTTTGATTGTCCTAAGATATGTTGAAAAAAAACATCAAAATTATTTATTGGGTCAGATTTGTTGAACATTTATGGTGAAAATTTTTTTAGTAATACTTCATTGATTTCTTTACTTACTGCAGATATTTCTTTAGATGCGTTAATTTTTACCCAGTTGGTTCTTTGTGCCAATGTACTAAACCCAGATGCAACCCTTTCAAGAAAATATTTACCTTCGCCTTCAATGCGATCATTCAAGAAACTTGATCTCCGAGATAAACTATCTTTCAGATTAACGTCAAGCCAAAAAGTTAAGTCTGGACTAAGACCATTAGTTGAGATTAATTCAAGTTTTTCAATAATTTCAAGATCAATACCTCTACCAAAACCTTGATAGGCTAATGTAGATCCACTAAAACGATCACTTAAAACCCAGTCACCATTATTTAAAGCAGGATTAATTTTTTCGAATACATGTTGAGCCCTGTCTGCAGCGTAAAGTAAAAGTTCAGTAATTGGTTTTGGTGAATAATTAAGTGAGTTATCTAGTAACATTTTTCTTAAAGATTCTCCTAGGAGAGTTCCTCCTGGTTCGTGAGTAATAATTAATTTTGAATTTTTAGGCATTAGGCCACTTTGAGGTAGCCAATTTTGAAGATGTTTAATCTGAGACGTTTTACCGCAACCATCTATTCCCTCTAGAGAAATGAATATTCCTTTCATTTAATTCTTAATGACAGTGCATTCACAACAACTGTTATTGAGCTCATTGCCATTAAGAATGCGGCAAGTGGTGGTGAAAGTAATAGGCCATATTTTGGTAAAAGTACACCTGCTGCTACGGGCAACGCAATGAAATTGTATCCAAAAGCCCAAAAAAGATTTTGTTTAACTTTTACCATTGTGTTTTTTGCAAGAATTATTGCTTCAGGTAAGGCTTCTAATCGATCACCAAGCAATACTAAATCTGCAGTATCTTTTGCTATTTGAGTTCCTGTCCCAACTGCAATGCCTATATCTGCTGCAGCTAATGCAGGAGCATCATTGATACCATCCCCGACCATAGCTACTTTTCCGAAAGCCTGAAGTTCTCTAATCTTTTTTAATTTTTGATCAGGTAACAGCTCCCATCCTAATTGGTTTACTCCTATTCCAAGATTTTCTGCGAGCTTTTTGACAGTTTTTTGTTTATCACCGCTTAGAATAAAGAAATTTAAACCAAGATTTTTTAATCTCTGAAGTGAGGCAATGGCATCTTTCCTTAATTCATCATTAATACTTATTAGACCAAGTAAATTTCTATTATGAGCTACTCCAATTATAGAATTAGAATCATTATAAGAGGATTCTATTTCTGATTCTAGTCTTAAATCCCAATTATCTACTTTATCCTTAATCCAATCAGGTTTGCCTACATATACTTTACCTGCAAAATCATTTAACTCACCTTCAATTCCACAGCCAACGATAGTTTTTGCACTCTTTGTTTTTAAAGGATCAATATTTTGTTGTAACGCTTTTTGCAATATTGCATGAGAAATTGGATGTCTACTATTTTTTTCTATACTTGCAGATAATTTAATTAATTGTGCAGGGTCATCAGTAGCTATTAATTTTACAACTTGAGGTTTTCCAATAGTTAAAGTACCAGTTTTATCAAAGATAACTTTTTTAATTGCTGCTGCAGTCTCAATTACATCTCCACCTCTAAATAACCAACCTCTTTTTGCAGCAAGTCCAGAAGAAACTGTAATTACTGTTGGAGTAGCCAGACCAAGTGCGCATGGACATGCAATGACTAAAACTGCTATTGATAATTGCAATGCAAGACCTAATGGTGTTTGAGCTTGGCTCCCAAGAGCTGAATGGAGGTTATGGTTGTGATTAAAACCTTGACCTGTGATGTTTAAAACATTTGGCCATATATTTGATCCTATTTTCCACCAAAATATAAATGTTGAAAGTGAGAGTATAGATACTCCAATACAAAATTTTCCTGCGACAAAATCTGCCAATCCCTGAATAGGTGCTTTCCTTGATTGAGCTTCTTCGACTAAAGATAAAATTCTTGCCAATGCAGACTCCGCACCTGTTTTAGTAACTTTAAATATTAAAGTTGATTCTAAGTTTAAACTTCCAGATGATAATTCAGTCCCTTTAATTGCGTTTAGTGGTATAGATTCACCAGTTAAACTTGATACGTCTACTGCTGAGTAACCTTCAAGGACTATTCCGTCAACGGGGACTCTGTCTCCCGCAAGTATCTGTATAGTTTCTCCTGGTTTTAATGCTCCAACTCTAACTTCACGAATTTCATTTTCATTAACTATTAGCCTTGCATTTTCAGGCTGAAGTTGAGCTAATTCTTCAAGAGCTTTATTTGTTTTATATCTTGCCCTTTCTTCTAAGAATCTACCGACTAATACAAATCCAAGGAGCATTACTGGTTCATTAAAAAAACATGGCCAAGAAGCCTTTGGCCAGATAAGAGCTACTAAACTTGCTATGTATGCACTCCCCACACCTAAACCAACTAAACTATCCATATTCGGGGATAATTTATATCCAGCAAGAAATCCTTTTTTAAGAATGGACCAACCAGGACCAAGTAATGCATAAGTTGCTAGAAAAGCATGAAATGATAGATTCCCAATAATTGGTATGTTGAATTTTCCGGCTTCTACTAAATGACCCAAGATCGATAATATCAATAATGTCAATGCGACAATTAATTGTCGCCACTGTTTCCACCAGTTTTTTGAATTATTAAATTCATCTGACTTTCTGGTTGCATAATTATCTTCAGTTCTTTGTTTAGCCGGAAAGCCATTCTCAGATAATGTTTTAAGAATTAGATCTAAATTATTTTCTTTCTCATCAAAATCGATCCATGCTGTGCCAGTAACTAAATTCACACTTGCACTTAATACATTTGGTTGCTTTTTAATTATTTGTTCTACAGAGCTTATGCATCCTGCGCACTTCATGCCTTCAACATCAAGCAAAATAGAATGTTTTTTTGAATTTATTACCTTTTGATTCAAAGATTTTAAGACTTCTATTGGTACGTTAGTAGTTTAATGTCAATTAAGCATTAGAAAAATCAATAAAATATTTACATATTTTATTTGTCAGTAACAAATAAGATTTTTGAAATACACTATTGTTAATAAAAGCTTTATTTTCAGTGCCAAGAAGCCAAAACAAAGACAATTTTATTGACAAGGCATTTACTGTTTTAGCTGAAACAATAGTAAAAATGATGCCTATAGCAGCCAAAGAAAAACAAGCCTATATTTATTACAGAGAAGGTTTATCTGCGCAAAATGATGGAGACTATTCAGAAGCATTAGAAAATTATGAAGAGAGTTTAAAACTTGAAGATAATGCAATTGATAGAGCTGAGACTCTGAAAAATATGGCAATTATCTATATGAGTAATGGTGATGAAGAGCTTGCACTTGAAACTTATATGAAAGCTTTGGCAGAGAATCCTAAACAACCATCTTGTCTAAAAAATATGGGTTTAATTTATGAAAAAAGAGGTAGAATGGCCCAACAGGAAGGTAATAAAGATGAGAGTGATATCTGGTTCGATAGGGCGGCTGATGTGTGGAGTAAGGCTGTTAGGTTATATCCTGGGGGGTATTTAGATATTGAGAATTGGTTGAAAACAACAGGTAGGAGCAATATAGATATTATTTTATAATTTGATTTGTTTAAATAAAATATCCTGACTAAATACTTCTCTGAGATTTTTTAATTCAATTATTTTAATTTTTTTCTTATAAATTGCAAACTTATTTTGATCATTAAATGGTAAAACAATTGTTTTAAAACCTAATCTAATGGATTCCTGAATTCTTAATTCAACTTGTTTAACTTGCCTAAGTTGCCCTCCTAATCCAACTTCTCCAATAAAAACTATACCTTTATTAAATTCAGCGTTCTTGAAGCTTGAAAAAATTGCTCCTGCCATACATAAGTCAGCAGCAGGTTCATCAACAGTTAAGCCTCCTGCCACTGCGAGGTAACAGTCTTGTCTTGATAGGGCAATTCCAAGATGTTTTTCTATCACAGCTAAGATTTGATGTAAACGATTGTTTTCAACACCAGTCGCTGTTCTCCTTGGACTTGCATAAGTTGTTGGATTTGTAAGTGCTTGCAAATCAATTGCTATAGGCCTGGATCCTTCGCAAGCAACTGTCGTAGCAACTCCAGGAGCAGACTCTCTACTTAAAAAAAGTTCACTTGGATTTATAACTTCTTCCAAGCCATTACCTGTCATTTCAAAAACACCAAGTTCATTAGTTGCTCCAAAACGATTTTTTGCCGCTCTAAGAAGTCTGTTTGATAAATATCTATCACCTTCAAAAGTTAAAACCGCATCAACTAGGTGTTCAAGAACTTTCGGACCAGCTAGTGAACCCTCTTTAGTTACATGTCCAACAATAAGCAAGGCAATATCGTTTTCTTTTGCTATGCGCTGTAAAGCAGCGGAACATTCTCTTACTTGAGCAACAGACCCTGGTGCACTTGATAGGTTCTCATAATTAATTGCTTGAATGCTGTCAATGACAACAATTTTTGGAGAGAAATTAATTATTTCATTAATAATTTCGTCTAAGTCAGTTTCTGCAAAAAGATGAAGCTCAGATTTTTCTTTGTTGACTCTTTTCCATCTTAAGTTCACTTGATGAGCAGATTCTTCAGCTGTGACATAAAGAACACGATTTTTTGAGGACATGTAATTGGCACTTTTAAGCAGGAGAGTGCTTTTCCCAATACCTGGATCTCCTCCCACTAGCGTTACTGATCCTGGAACAATTCCACCACCAAGGACTCTGTCAAACTCTTCATAACCAGTATTTATTCGATTAAAAGTTTGGCAATGATCTTCTGAAATTGGTTTTGATTTGTAAGAGTTAATATTTCCAACTGTTTTTCTATTAGTTTTTTTTTGTTTTGCTTTTGATGCTATTTCTTCGACAATTGAGTTCCACTCACTGCAATTTGGGCATCGACCAAAGTATTGTCTTGTCTCTGAACCACAGCTTTGACATACATAAATTGAAAAAGATCTGTTCACGAAGTTGTGTAAAGGAAGTTTTTTGTAGTTGAATAAGAATGACTTTAATTTACCTCTTTGGTAATTAGGTCGACTTTTAGCCGCTTAATTAATTTATCCAATGACGGCAATCAGTCCCTCAAAGGAGACTATTCTCGTTGCAGACGACGAGGCAAGTATAAGAAGAATCTTGGAGACCCGCCTCTCCATGATTGGTTATCAAGTCGTTACTGCTTGTGACGGCAAAGAAGCTCTTGAGCTTTTTAGAAATTGTGATCCAGATTTAGTGGTGGTAGATGTAATGATGCCAAAACTTGATGGATATGGTCTATGTCAAGAGCTTCGAAAAGAGTCTGATGTCCCCATTGTTATGTTGACTGCTCTAGGAGATGTCGCAGATAGGATTACGGGCCTTGAACTTGGTGCAGATGATTATGTGGTGAAACCCTTCAGTCCCAAGGAACTTGAGGCTAGGATTCGTTGTGTTCTTAGAAGAGTAGAAAAAGAACATATTGCTGGCTTGCCAAACTCAGGTGTTATTTCAGTAACTGATTTAAAAATTGATACCAATAAAAGACAAGTTTTTAAATCAGATGAACGTATTAGATTAACTGGAATGGAATTTAGTTTGTTGGAACTCTTAGTAAGTAGATCGGGAGAACCTTTCAGCAGAGGTGAAATTTTGAAAGAGGTTTGGGGTTATACGCCCGAAAGACATGTAGACACCAGGGTTGTAGATGTACACATATCAAGGCTTCGTTCTAAATTAGAGGCAGACCCTGCCAATCCTGAGCTAATACTGACAGCTAGAGGGACAGGTTATTTATTTCAGCGAATTGTCGACTCGTTGACATTAGAGAGTAATTAAAAAACTTAAGTGGACAACGAATACAAAAGTAAAATTAATAATCGGCCAAGAGCTTTTAGAAAGCTTGTGATTTGGTATCGAAGAAATGCTGCAGTTACTAGTCTTGTTGATACAGCTGCTACGTCTGCCTCTGCTGCCAGTTCAGTTGCTGGATCGGTCGCAGGGTCTGTAGTATCAAATGCAGGTTCTGTTGTAACTAATGCTAGTTCAATCGCAAGGAATACACTTCAACCACTTGTTTTTGATCCTCTAAGAAGACTTCAAGGTGGTGACTCCTCACAAGGAGAAAAGGATGAGATTGATGATGCTGAAAGGATATGGATAGCAGTTGATGGAATGGGCGGGGATCATGCTCCAGCACCCATTTTAAAGGGGTGTATCGAAGCTATAAAAAGATTACCTTTAAAGATAAAATTTGTTGGTAATATTGAGATTATTAGATCAGCTGCAAAATTAAATGAGCTTGGTGAATTGCTTGAAGATGCAATCTTAAGTGGAAATTTAGAGTTAATTGCATCAAGTCAAATTATTGGAATGGATGAAGAAGCAACATCAGTAAGGAGAAAAAAAGATTCGAGTATTAATGTCGCAATGAATTTGGTTAAGAATGGTCAAGCGCAAGCTGTTTATTCAGCTGGTAATTCAGGGGCAATGATGGCTTCTGCAATTTTTCGCTTAGGTAGATTGAGAGGAATAGATCGGCCTGCAATAGGTGCTCTTTTCCCTACTAAAGATCCGTCTCAACCCGTATTGGTTTTAGACGTAGGTGCAAATATGGACTGTAAACCAACTTATTTGCATCAATTTGCATTGCTTGGGAATATTTATTCAAGAGATGTATTGCAAGTCAAAAAACCTAGAATTGGTTTGCTAAATATTGGTGAAGAAGAATGTAAAGGTAATGATTTATCTTTAACTTCATACGATTTACTTAAAGATGAAAAGAAATTTTATTTCAAAGGTAATTGTGAGGGAAGAGATGTTTTATCAGGCAAGTTTGATGTTGTTGTTTGTGATGGCTTTACGGGAAATGTCCTTTTGAAATTTCTTGAGTCAGTTGGGAGCGTTTTACTTGATGTTTTAAGAGCTGAATTGCCAAGAGGTAGACGAGGAAAGGTTGGATCTGCTTTTTTAAGATCAAATTTAAAAAGAATAAAAAAACGTTTGGATCATGCTGAACATGGAGGGGCTTTGCTTCTTGGCGTTAATGGAATTTGTGTAATTGGCCATGGTAGTAGCAAGTCGCTTTCTGTAGTGAGTGCTTTGAGACTTGCACATTCTGCTGCCTCACATGGAGTAATGGATGATCTCCAAGAATTAAAAAACCCTCTTGTTCTTACTAAATAAGAAAATATTTTTTTTTGGCACGCAACTGTGTTTGACTATTCTCAATACTAAATTTTGAATTTGAATAATAAAAAGATAGATAATTATGGATTGAATTTTGTTGGGACAGGTAGTGCCATCCCTTCTCAATTTGTAAAAAATAATGACTTAGGAAATAGAGTTGATACAAATGATGAATGGATAAAGACTAGAACTGGTATATCTGGGAGAAGGGTTATTGGAGAAAACGAAAGTTTATCTGATTTATGCACTAAAGCTGCTCACAAGGCGATTCTAAATGCAAATTGGACGCCGGAAAGCATTGATATGATTATTGTTGCGACTTCCACTCCGGATGACTTATTTGGAATGGCTCCAAAGATTCAATCAAATTTAAATGCAAAAAATGCTTTCGCTTTTGATTTAACAGCAGCTTGTAGCGGCTTCTTATTTGCAGTTGTTACTGCTTCTCAATATTTGATCAATGGTGCAGTAAAAAGGGTGATTGTTCTAGGAGCTGATCAGTTATCAAGTTGGGTGGATTGGGATGATAGAGGCAGTTGTGTCTTATTTGGTGATGCTGCAGGTGCGATTGCAATAGAGAGAAAAGATATTGAAGTTGATGATTTGTTTGCTTTTTTATTGAAATCTGATGGTTCAAGAGGTAATTGTTTAAATCTCTCATTAAACAAAAAATACTCTTCTTTAGTAAATTCTTTTAAATATCAAAAAGGTGAATACCTGCCAATTCAAATGAATGGCCAGGAAGTATATAAATTCGCTGTTAAAGAAGTCCCAAAAATACTAGAAGAACTTATGCAGGATCAAAAAATAAATCCAAATCAACTAGATTGGCTTTTATTACATCAAGCTAATCAAAGGATTTTAGATTCTGTGGCTGAGAGATTTTCTGTGCCACAGGAAAAAGTTTTAAGCAATTTGACAAATTATGGAAATACCTCTGCAGCAACAATTCCATTAATGCTTGATGAGGCAGTAAGTGATGGACGCGTCAAGAGAGGGGATTTAATAGCTTCTCGTGGTTTTGGTGCTGGATTAAGTTGGGGTGCTGCTCTTTTTAGATGGCATGGCGCAATATAAGCTCTATAAATGAATATCTAATTAATCTATGACAATAGCTTGGGTTTTTCCTGGTCAAGGTTCTCAAAAGGTCGGAATGGCTGAAGGGGTTTTAAATTTGCCTCACGCAAAATCAAGATTTGAGTATGCCTCTGACTTATTGGGAAGGAATATTTTAGAAATTTGCAGAGGTGAAGCCTCTCATGAGATTTCTGATTTGAATGATACGAGAAATACTCAACCAGCATTATTTATTATTGAATCTCTTTTAGTAGATGATTTAAAAAGACAAGGTAGAAAAGCTTCTTTTTTTGCAGGTCATAGCCTCGGAGAAATTGTTGCTTTGTATGCTGCAGATGTAATTAATTTTGAAACTTCTTTAAAACTTTTACAAAAAAGATCAGAACTTATGGCAGCTTCAGAGAATGGTTCCATGACAGCTATTATTGGGTTTGATAGAGATAAATTAACTGAACTTGTTGAGAGTCAAAAAGATGTAGTAATTGCTAATGACAATAGTGAGTCTCAAGTTGTTTTGTCGGGTACTGCAGATTCAATTCAAAATGTTTTAACAAGCCTTAAATGTAAAAGAGCAATCCCACTGGCTGTTTCGGGTGCTTTTCACTCACCTTTAATGTCAAAAGCTTCTGATTTATTTTCAAAGGAACTTAGTAATGTGAATTTTAAAGATGCAGAATTTCCAGTTTTAAGCAATTTTGATCCAGAGCCATGTACAAATGGAGGTGATTTAAAGGAAAAATTATCAAAACAAATGACAAATGGAGTCCGTTGGAGAGAAACAATGGATATTTTGATCTCCAGAGGAGTAAATACTTTTGTGGAAATTGGTCCTGGGAATGTTTTAAGTGGTTTATTAAAAAGATCTTTTAAAAATATTGGAATAAATCAAATATCTACATCGGAGGATTTGGGACATTAAATATTATGTTTAAAATACAAAATCCATTAAACAAATTCTTAGATTTTATTGCAAATAAAGGTGGTATTGCTTATTGCTTTGTAAGTTATATTTTAGTTTTTCCAGTATATAGGTTGTTTTTTAGAGGCAAAACATTGGGTAATTTTAATGTTCCTCTTGTAGGACCACTAATTGTAGTTTCAAATCATGGTTCAGACCTTGACCCCCCAATCCTAGGCCATTCTTTGGGCAGGCCAATATCATTTATGGCAAAAAAAGAGCTTTTTAAAATCCCATTACTTTCTAATGTAATTAAGGCGTGTGGTGCTTACCCCGTTGAAAGAGGTTCTAGTGATAGAAAAGCAATAAGAGCTGCTCTTGAAGTTTTAGGCTCAAATAAAGTTATTGGACTTTTTTTAGATGGAACCAGACAAAATAATGGAAGGGTAAATAAACCAATGGCAGGAGCAGCTTTGCTGGCCGCGAAAAGTGGGGCTAAACTTTTACCAGTTGCCATTGTTAATAGTCATAGAGCTTTTGGTAAGAATGAGAAAATACCAAGATTCATTCCGATACATGTCAGAATCGGAGAGGTTGTTGACCCACCAGTTAGTACGAAAAAAAATGATTTAGTACTTACAACTAATAAAATAAAAGATGAAATTAACAAAATGCTGGATATGGGAGTGATACAAACATAAAAATCATTGACTAAAATTATATTATTTTAAAATTTTGAGAAGCCTAAGAAACAGGTGAAGTTGGATATATTGGAAAAACATTTTCCCAAGAGCTATAAATATTTTTTTTATAAGATTCGAAACTAATTTCGAGGAGTTCCAAAACATCAGATTTAACATTATCATTTGCTTCGACCATGTGACTTTTTAAAGGTGTTTCTTCTAAGAGCCCTGGTTTTTTTAATTCTGAAATTCTGTTATGAATTGATATATCCTCTCCGTTATTTATTTTATATAGACCTCCAATTATTCCTCTCCTACTTGAATTAGTGGTTATCCATAAAGGATCTTGAAAGTTTTCTTTTTTATTTTCCTTAAAAATTCTATTTGCCATTATTTTAAAGCTACTTATCCCATCAAGTTGACAACCGATTTGTTGAGATATAGTTCTACAAAATGAGACAGTAATTCTAGTCCCTGTAAAACTTCCAGGGCCAGTAGCCACACTAAGTCTTTTTATATACTTCCATTCATCAAAAGGAAGTATTTCGTTTACATGTTTAAAAAGATTGTTTGAAAGTTCTTTCCCAGTTTCAACTGTCACTAATTTCAGAGAAGAATTAGGATGATTTATATCTAAATAAGCAATTCCTAATAAGCTAGTACAGCTATGAAGGCTTAAAAGATGTCTTTTGGAAGTCAAGTCAAGTTGGTAGTTTTTCGCCTGGACGAAGTCTCATCCATCTTCCGTCATCTTTAATAAAACTTCCACAAGCTCTTACATCCCATTCTGTTTCAAAAGTATTTTTCTCAGTATTTCTTACAATTATATGTATGCGAGGGTCATTCCCTTGAAAATCAGGATTTTTTGAGAGATGTTTTTCACCATGCTGTCTTTCAACGGCATGGTATGTCTTGCATCTATCAACCCATTGGCAATTTACGCAGATACACATGTCAATAAATCAAATTGAGAAAATCGATACACCAAAAAATTCTAATGATTTGATAATACTAGGGAAATTGGCTTGGGAGCGATTAAATCCGTCAAATTGGCCTTTTGACATAAAAAAACTTCCTTCTGGCAGTTTTCTTGTTGGTGGTTCTGTTCGGGATGCTTTGTTAAATGAATTGGATAAAAAGCTTGATTTAGATTTTGTTATTCCTTTGTTAACTTATGAAACCGCAAAAGAAATATCCGAAGATATAGCAGCAAAGTTAATTATTTTAGATGAAGATAGATGTATTTTTAGGCTAGTTATATCTAGCTGGACAATCGATATAGCTCGGCAGATAGGTACTTCACTCTTTGATGATTTAAATAGAAGAGATTTTTCAATAAACTCTATTGCTTTAAAAATAGAAGGAGATCATCAGTTAATTGATCTCTTTAATGGAATAAGAGATCTTAATAATAAATACTTAAGGCCTATAAGTAAAAATAACTTGATAGATGATCCTCTTAGGATTTTGAGATGTTTTAGGTTTATAAGTGAATATAATTTTACTATTGATCAAGATACTCAAAATTTCTGTAAAAATAAATCCTTTTTGTTAACTGAAATTTCTCCAGAGAGAATTAATTATGAGATTAAAAAATTAATTTGCGGTAAATATGCAGAAAATTCTATTAAATTAATTCATAAATTAAATATTTTGCAGCCTTGGATTAACAAAAGTAAAGTTTTTATAAATTACTGTGATCAAAATTATTTAAATAGAAGTTTGTTTGAAGAGGAATTACTGAATGCTCTTCCTTATGCTCGATTATTTAATTTATTAAGTACTGAAGGTTTAAAAAATTTGAAATTTAGCAAAAAAGAAATAAAAATTTGTGAACTTTTGAGAAAATGGCAGTCAAGAAATAACGGTTCTTCTTTCTCAAATCTTACCGAAAATGAACTTTTTGAACTTCATGAAGAGATGGAAAACTTCCTACCTATCATAATCCTTGGTCTTGCAAAAAAAGATCAGGAAATTTGGATGAGAAGGTGGAACGATCTCCAAGATCCTTTATTTCATCCGACATCTCCCCTTGATGGAAATTATTTAAAGAAACATTTGAGAATATCCGATGGACCTTCTTTGGGCATGATTATAAAGCGTTTGAAAATAGAAAAAGCTTTTGGACGATTACAAAATAAATATCAAGCTTTAGACTTGGCTCAAAAATTATGGAAACAAAAGCAACCCTTTTTGTGATTAACTACACACACAATTGGAATTAGGTTTTTGCCTAATGATGTTTTTTATTCTTTAACCACTTCTTTCCTATGAGCGTTCGCCTTTACATCGGTAACTTACCGCAAAATTTCAAAGTTAAAGAGCTTGAAGATCTCCTCAAGTCTGTAAGCGAGGGTATTCGATTCAAGGCTGTCTTTGATAGGGAAACAAAAGCTTGTAGGGGATTTGGCTTTGCTAGTGTGAGTGACTCTAAGACTGCAAATGAACTGATTGAAAAATTGAATGGTTTTCAATTTAATGGAAGTAGTTTAAGAGTTGAAAAATCTGAAAGAAAAGATTCTAGTAATGCAGGCCGCAGAAATAATCACCAAAACAGCTCTAATGTAAATAGGAAGGAAGTAAGAAAAGTTGTTCATAGTGATGCCCCTAATAAAGAAGCTCCAGATCCAAGATGGGCAGGGGAATTAGCACAATTAAAAGAGCTTTTGGCTAATCAGAAAACCCCTGCTTAGTTTTTAAGTAAATAAGATATTTTAAATCTTTCGTTGCTAATAGTTGCGAAGTAAGAAATAGGCAAATCAATAGCTTTTTTGAGACTATTTACGTAAGCTCTGTTATTGAAAACATCATAATCAAGAGATTCAATAGAGTCTAAAATTCCTCTGTAAAGCCTTAATGAAGCCCAAACAGGCCATCTTGCATCTATCGATAGCCAACGTATTCCTTCTTCTGATTTCTTAAACCATTCTCTTGCTCTTTCTAATTCAAAAATCATTAGATTTTTCCATTGATCATTAATAACTCCTTCAAGCAGCTCTTGCTCAGAGTAGTCAAACCTCTCAAGGTCTTCTAGAGGCAAGTAAATCCTTCCTCTTGATCTGTCCTCTCCGACGTCTCTAAGAATGTTTGTTAGCTGATTGGCTATTCCTAGAGCGATAGCTGCTTGAGAGGTGTCCGGAGGCTCCTCTCCCCCTTTAGGTATATAAAGAGAATCCACACCGATAACTCCTTGAGTCATGAGACCTACCGTCCCAGCTACTCGATAGCAATAAAGCTCTAGGTCTTTAAAGGTTTTATATCTTTTATATTCTAAATCCATTCTTTGCCCGTCAATCATGTCTAAGTATGGTTGGAGCGGTTGTGGATATCTAGTTAAGGTATCAACCATTACTGCATCAAGGTCATCTTGAATTTTCCCCAAGAATAAATCCCTCGTTTTTTGCTCCCATATATCAAGTCTTTTGGTTAATTCCTCATTATTTAAAGTTTGTGCTTCTTTACTATCCATTAATTCATCTGTCCTTCGACACCATACATATATCGCCCAAATTGCTTTCCTCTTTTGAGGAGGGAGCAACATCGTTCCTAAGTAAAATGTTTTTGCCCATCGAGCAGTTTCCTCTCGACAGGCTTCATAAGCATTATTTAAATCAAAATCAATCTTTTCCAAATTAGTAACTTGATAGTTTTGTAAGTTTTAATAGATCTTTTATAACCTTGAATTGCAAAATAAATCTACTAAAAATTATTTTTAGAAATAGCTTCAGCTGTTAATTTTCCGCTAAGAACAGCACCTTCCATAGAAGCAAGATATTTCTGCATAGTGAAATCTCCAGTTAGGAAAAAGTTTTTAATAGGTGTTAATTGGGATGGCCTCAGATCTTGACATCCTGGAACAGCTTTATAGACAGATTGAGGCGTTTTAACTACTTTGTATTTTCTTAAAACTGCTTTATTGTCTCCTTCAAAGTGCATAGGAAAAAGTTTTTTTAGTTCACCCATAGTTGCATCAATAATATCTTCATCTTTTTTTGCAATCCAATCTTTTGCAGGAGCAAAGACTAATTCAAGCATAGATTTATTAGGATCTTCATACTCTTTACAAGTGATACTCATATCTGCATAAACACTCAAAAGAGGGGACCTACTAAAAAGTAGATGGTCAATATCTGTAAGTTTTCTGTCGAACCAAAGGTGAATATTGATAACAGGTACTCCATTTAATCCCTCAAGTTTTTTGAATATATCAAGATTTTTCCACTCATCGGGCAGCAATAATTTGAGAACATCCACTGGCATTGCGCTTACGAAGGCATCTGCTTCTATTTGACTTGATTCTTTTCCATTTGTTCCAGCTATTTCAAAATTTGATACTGTTCCATCACTATTAAGATTAATTTTTTTTAAAGGTTTATTTAAAATCACATCTCCTCCAAGACTTTTTACATAGTCAACAATTGGCTGACAAAGTCTTTCTGGAGGAGCTCCATCAAGAAAGGCCATCTTAGAACCATTTTTTTCTTGTAAAAATCTATTTAATGCAGTAAGGAGAACTGTAGATGATATTTCATCGGGACCTATAAAATTAAGAGCTTTACTCATAGCTATGAAAACTTCATCATTTACTCTTTCTGGGATGTTCTGATTTCTTAGCCAGTCCGTCCATGAATATTTGTCGCAGTCTTCAACGTAGGTTTGTCCTCTGAGCATTGCTGGGATTAAGCCAAGGCCAAATGAAATTTTCTCAGGCCAAGAAAGCATGTCATTGTTACTCAGAATTGCAGCAACTCCATTTAGTGGGGCAGGTAGGTCTGGAAAATCAAATCTGCTGTAAGTCCCAGGTTCCTCAGGTTGATTAAAAATCATTGAATGACTTTTCCACTGAAGACGATCTTCAATTTTTAATTCTTTAAAAAGTTGAAGCATGTTTGGGTATGCTCCAAAAAATATGTGAAGACCTGTCTCGTACCAATCACCATCTTTGTCTTTCCATGCGGCAACTTTGCCACCTAAGACGTTTCTTGATTCGTAAATTATTGGAGTGTGTCCAGCATCTGAGAGATATTTGGCACAAGATAATCCTGCTAATCCAGCGCCTGCGATGATAACCTTCATGCTCTTTTAAATTTCTTATACTTAACTTTAATAAATTTCATATGAAGTCTGACCTAAAATTTTTTATTGCTTATTAATATCTTTATAAGACCATGCAAAAAATGTCATAAATGTCTGAAAATCTCCTGAAAAGCACCACTAGGCACGTCCGCTTATTTACTGCCAAGGTAAAAGATGAAGACTTAATTCCAGATATAAATCATCTAACAATGGATTTAGACCCTGATAATGAATTTATTTGGACAGAAAAAGCTGAAAAAGTAATTCAAGAAAAATTCTCTGAACTTGTTGAATTGCAAGCCGGCAAAGAATTAAGTGACTACAGTTTAAGAAAAATTGGATCAGAGCTTGAAGGTGCAATAAGACAATTGCTTCAGGCAGGCGAACTTTCCTATAACCCAGAATCGAGAGTTTTGAATTATTCTATGGGGTTACCTAGAACACCTGATTTATTATGAGTCGTCCTCCCCTTAGAAGAACATCTTTTTCAGGAGGCGGACCACCTGATAGAAGAAATAGAGATGGAAGACAAAGATTTAATTCATCTTCTAAAAATAATTTTAGAAATAGATCAGAAAGAGATTTTAGTCGCCCTTCAATTAACTCAAACAGTATTTCAACTGGGATTAGTTTAAATACAAGTACGATATCTATCCTTGCCGGTGTTCTTATCCTCGGCATTGGTCTTGGGACTTTGGTTAGTACTAACACGGGAGGGGCAACAGGTAATATCGCCAGTCAAAATCAGTTGGATTTAGCTGTGCCTGATCCAGATATTTGTAAAAGTTATGGTGCTAGTGCTTTTGTTCAGGACATAGAAATTTTTACTACATTAAATCCATCAACAAGTTTCGTAACGCAACCTGCACTTCAACCAGGTTGTGTTATTAGGCGAGAAAATTGGACTGTATTGCAACAGCAAGGAGCAATTTCAAGTCAAGATGTTAGAGAGTGCAAACAGAGAATGAATACTTTTGCATACATAGGCTCCCTAAGAGATAAACCAATTGTGAAGTGTGTTTATCAAGCTGATTTTGAAGATAATAAATTTCTTATTAAAGGAGAAGGTGATGATGCAGGTAACGTGAGTGAAGAAGCAAAACGTTTTTAATAGTAGAAATTTAATCTTTTCTATTTAAGTGCTTAAGAGGAGATTCCTCGCTAGCAAATTGTGGTAAAACACTTTTAATAAAAGCATCTGCAGCTCTGGAACTATATCTACTTGGATTTGTAATGAGTTTAAGTTTTCTTTTTACTTCTAAGTCATCAACGGTTTGTTTATGAATTGTTCCAGCTGAAAGCTCTCTCTCAATTGATACAACAGGTAAAAAGGCCGCTCCCAAACCGGATTGAACTGCATTTTTTATAGCTTCAAAAGAATTTAATTCCATTTCTATTCTTAGCCTTTGCACATCGAGCCCTGAACTTACTAGGAGCTGATCAACCACTTTTCTTGTAGTGGATTGAGCATCCAATGTCACAAATGACAATCGATATAAATCTTCTTTTGGCAGGCTGTTTTTGCTCGCAAGAGGATGGGAAGGTGGAAGAACTAATGCAATTTCATCATTTGCATAAGGAATTACATCAAGCATTTCATTAAGTTCGATTGGAAGTTGACCTCCAATAATTGCTAAATCTATTTGGCCATTAGCTACACTCCAGCCCGTTCTTCGAGTGCTATGTATTTGAAGTTTTACGGCTACTAGAGGATACTTTTGGCGAAATAAACCAATCATCCTTGGCATAAGGTAAGTCCCCGTTGTTTGACTTGCTCCAACTATCAAGGATCCCCCTTGAAGATTATTTAAATCATCTATCGCTTTACATGCTTCCTGACATTGTCCAAGTATTTTTTCGCAGTAGTTAATTAATAATTTTCCTGCTTCAGTAAGCTGAGCTTTTCGACCACCTCTATCAAAAATTGTAATTTCAAGCTGTTTTTCAAGATTTTGTATTTGAAGACTGACGGCAGGTTGTGTTACATACAAGCTGTCAGCAGCTTTTTTAAAACTTCCTTCATCGACTATTGCTCTGAGAATTCTCAGCTGGTCTAGGGTGAAAGGCAATTCAGCCATTATTACTGTCAGATCTTACGCATTCACAATAAAACTTTACGTGGGCACAAATACACCCCAAAATTAAAAAATAGTGGAATTGAACTTTTAAGTATGCTTCAAGGTGAAATTCATCACACTAGTTTTGTGATGTTTGGGCTAATTATACTTTTTGCGATTATTCACAGTGGAGGAGCTGCAATTAGATGTAAAGCTGAAAGTTTTATAGGAGCAAGAGCTTGGAGAATAATTTTTGCAGCGATGAGCATACCCTCTGCAGTGACTCTAATTTGTTACTTTCTTTTGCATCGTTATGACGGGATAAGAATTTGGAATTTTCAATCTGTACCTGGAATTATCGAATTGATTTGGATCCTTACTGCGATTAGTTTTTTCTTCTTATACCCAGCAACATATAATTTGCTAGAAATACCTGCTGTTCAAAGACCGAAAATAAGACTTTATGGTGAAGGTATTATCAGAATTAGTAGGCATCCACAAGCTATTGGCCAGATTATTTGGTGCTTTGCGCATTGCTTGTGGATTGGTACAAGTTTTATGATAGTGACTTGTATTGGATTAATTGCTCATCATTTATTTGCAGTTTGGCATGGAGATAGAAGACTAAAAGTTAAGTTTGGGGATGATTTTGAAAAGTTAAAGAAAAGCACATCTGTATTTCCTTTCTTAGCGATAATTCAAGGCCGTCAAAAAATAGTTTTGAGTGAGTTTGTTAAGTTCTCACAACTTGGAATATTTATAGCTATTGGAGTGCTTTGGTGGTCTCATAAGTTCATTTCCGCTGGAACTTTAAAATTGCTTTCAATGAATTAAACAATCTTGATGAACTAATGATTAAACTTAGTTTAATTATTTTTTTGAAATGCCATCGGCCGCAGAATTAGCTTGGTTAATACCCTTACTTCCTCTAATTGGTGGTCTAATTAGTGGTTTAGGTCTAATTAGCTTTAATAAAAAAATAAATAAGCTCCGAGAGAAAGTTGCAATATTTCTAATCTCATTTGTAGGAGCTTCAGCAGTCTTAAGTTATGCAGTTTTATATGAACAGATTTCAGGCAATCCCCCAGTTGAACATCTTTTCGTCTGGGCAAGTGCGGGTTCATTTACTCTCCCAATGGGTTACATCATAGATCCTCTAGGCTCTGTAATGCTTTCGTTGGTAACAACAATTGCAGTCCTGGTGATGATTTATTCACATGGATATATGGCACATGATAAGGGATATGTAAGGTTCTTTACGTACTTGGCTCTTTTTAGCAGTTCAATGTTGGGATTAATAGTGAGCCCCAATTTGCTAGAGATATATGTTTTTTGGGAATTAGTTGGTATGTGCTCATATTTATTAGTTGGTTTTTGGTACGACAGAGATGGGGCTGCTCATGCAGCTCAAAAAGCTTTCGTTGTTAACAGAGTTGGTGATTTCGGGCTTCTATTAGGAATCCTAGGACTCTTTTGGGCTACTGGAAGTTTTGATTTTCAAGGTATAGCGACAGGTCTTTCAGACGCGATTGAAATTGGTTCTGTCCCTATGTGGGCTGCTTTGCTTATTTGCTTTTTGGTTTTCATGGGGCCAATGGCCAAATCCGCTCAATTTCCTCTTCATGTCTGGTTGCCAGACGCAATGGAAGGTCCAACTCCCATATCTGCACTAATTCATGCGGCAACAATGGTTGCTGCAGGAGTTTTTCTTGTTGCCAGATTAGAACCTTTGTATAGTCAGTTCCCATTGATAGAACTTTTAATTGCGGTATTTGGAACAATTACGTGTTTTTTGGGAGCTTCAATAGCCCTAACTCAGATGGATTTAAAAAAAGGTCTTGCTTACAGTACTGTCTCCCAATTGGGCTACATGATGCTTGCTATGGGTTGCGGTGCTCCTGTCGCTGGAATGTTTCATCTAGTTACTCATGCATTTTTCAAAGCAATGCTCTTTTTAGGTTCAGGTTCTGTTATTCATTCCATGGAAGAGGTCGTTGGCCATGAACCGGTTCTTGCTCAAGATATGAGGTTGATGGGAGGACTGAGAAAGAAAATGCCAATAACTGCAATTACTTTTTTTATAGGGTGTGTTGCAATAAGCGGTATTCCCCCACTGGCCGGTTTTTGGAGTAAGGACGAGATTTTAGGAACAGCTTTTAATACCTTCCCAGTTTTATGGTTTGTCGGTTTTATCACGGCAGGAATGACCGCTTTCTATATGTTTAGATTATACTTTTTAACTTTTGAAGGTACTTTCAGAGGTGAAAATAAAGAGCTTCAGAAAGAGCTTATGTTGGCTGCAGGGAAAGAAATTGAAGAAGATTTTCATGAAGGAACTCTTCACGAATCCCCATGGTCTATGACTTTCCCTTTGGTTTTTCTAGCAGTTCCCTCATCAATAATTGGTTTTATTGGTATCCCTTGGAATAGTTTATTCGGTAAATTACTTGACCCTGTTGAAGCTGCAGAAATTTCTCAAAATTTCGCTTTTAGCGAATTTTTACCATTAGCTATTGCATCAGTATTGATATCAGCTTCAGGAATTTCCCTGGCATTTTTTGCTTACTATGCAAAAAGAATTGATGTTTCAAAATTATTTGCAAGTCGATTTCCACGTGTCAATAGATTCTTGTCAAATAAGTGGAATTTGGATGACATAAACGAAAAAATATTTGTTAGAGGAAGCAGAAAGCTTGCAAGGGAAGTTTTGGAAGTTGATGCAAAAGTTGTTGACGGAGTAGTTAATCTGACTGGTCTTTTAACACTCGGGAGTGGTGAGGGACTTAAATATTTTGAAACTGGAAGAGCCCAATTTTATGCACTTATTGTTTTTGGAGGTGTGATTGCTCTCGTCGCTCTCTTTGGAGTATTTGGTACTTCAACTGTTTAATAGAAATTTTATTATTAAAATAATCTTTTTTTATGTGTGTCATCCCCTATTTATTTCATGCCATATTCAAAAGGATTTCTAAACTCTTTTTAGTAATTAAAATAATGAGTGGAAACAATAGTTCAAATCCCTGTTCTTTATCAATTTTCGACTATTAGTTTGATAAATGGGCATTTCCCTTGGCTTACTGTTTCCATATTTTTCCCAATATTGGGAGCACTGATAGTTCCTTTCTATCCAGATAAAGGAGAAGGTAAAGAAGTTAGATGGTTTGCTCTGATTATTTCATTGTTGACATTCCTGATTACAGTTACAGCTTACGTAAAAGGTTTTGATAATTCATATGATGGATTACAGCTTTCTGAGAGAGCTAGTTGGCTCCCTGAGCTTGGATTGAAATGGGCTGTGGGGGCTGACGGCCTTTCAATGCCATTAATACTCTTAAGTAGTTTTATAACTTCTCTTGCAGTCTTAGCAGCTTGGCCAGTCAAATTTAAACCCAAATTATTCTTCTTCCTTATTTTGGCGATGGATGGTGGGCAAATAGCTGTATTTGCTGTTCAGGATATGCTACTTTTTTTTCTTGCATGGGAACTTGAGCTGTTGCCAGTCTATTTATTGCTTGCAATATGGGGAGGAAAGAAAAGACAATATGCTGCAACTAAATTCATAATTTATACAGCAGGTAGCTCTCTTTTTATCCTCTTAGCAGCTCTTGCAATGGGATTTTTTGGCGACGGCACTCCTAATTTTGAATTTACTCATCTCGCTCAACAAGGTTTTGATAAGAATTTTCAACTTCTATGTTACGGAGGCTTGTTAATAGCTTTTGGAGTTAAGTTGCCAATTGTTCCGTTGCATACATGGCTCCCTGATGCTCATGGTGAAGCCACGGCACCAGTTCATATGCTTCTTGCTGGAATACTTTTAAAAATGGGTGGTTATGCATTGCTTAGATTTAATGCACAGCTTTTGCCAGAGGCTCATGCCCAATTTGCTCCTCTTCTTATTGTCTTAGGCGTCGTAAATATCATTTATGCAGCTCTAACTTCATTTGCACAGAGAAATTTAAAAAGAAAAATTGCATACAGTTCAATAAGTCATATGGGATTTGTTCTTATTGGAATTGGAAGTTTTAGCTCTCTTGGAACAAGTGGCGCAATGCTACAGATGATTAGTCATGGATTAATTGGAGCAAGCTTATTTTTCCTAGTGGGCGCTACCTATGATCGCACTAAAACTCTTCAATTAAATGAGATGGGAGGAGTTGGTCAAAAGATGAAAATAATGTTTGCGCTGTGGACCGTATGTGCATTGGCTTCATTAGCATTACCAGGAATGAGTGGCTTTGTTTCTGAATTAATGGTTTTTGCTGGTTTTGTAACCGATGAAGTTTATACACTTCCATTTAGGGTTGTTATGGCTGCTTTTGCCGCTATTGGAGTCATACTTACTCCAATTTATTTATTGTCAATGCTAAGAGAGATATTTTTTGGTAAAGAAAATTCTAAGTTAGTCAATGAAACTAATCTAATTGATGCTGAACCCAGGGAAATATACATTATTGGATCTCTTTTGGTTCCAATAATTGGAATTGGTTTGTATCCAAGAATAATGACTGATTCTTATATTGCATCTATTGACGGTTTAGTGAAAAGAGATTTGTCTGCGGTTGGGAAATCAACTCCCAAAAAATTAAAATATGCCCAAACCTCAGTATCAAAAACAAAAAGTATTTCTCAAAAAATATTTATTTCTCCGAAAATCGATTCTAAAATTAAAAACTTAATTTGATATGTGGCTAATTACTTGTAATCAGATAAATTGTTTAAAGATTCTCTATTGCTTTGAATGTTTTTTTGCCTAAGAAAGAAATAGATTCAGGTGCAAAGTATGCTATTCGCTTATTGAGAGATGCGGCAGAGAGAGGAGATATCAGCCCATGGGATGTTGATGTCATACCCGTAATCGATGGTTTCCTAGATCAATTACATCAAAGGATTGATTTACCAAGGAAAATTTCATCAAATGTTAGAAATTCAGGTGGTAGTTTTGAGCTTGAATTAGCTGAATGCAGTGAGGCTTTCTTGGCAGCGTCGATTTTAGTCTCTTTAAAGGCTGAAATATTAGAAGAGGAAACATTTCCTCTAAACGAAATTGAAGATTCTTTTGATTCTGAAATATCTGAGCAAGGATGGTTAGACCAGAGCTTTAATTTGCCTGAAAGACCTGAAAAGCATCTTTCCAGAAGACCTGTTGCTCCTCCCCCTTTCAGGAGACCAGTTACCCTTGGAGAATTAATAAGACAGCTTGAGGATATAGCTGAGTCAATAGAAAAAGAAGAATTCAATAGAAAAATAAGAAAAAAGAAAAAATATAGTGATAGGGAAATTATTGCGGAAGTTGCAAAATTAGCTCACAAAGAAAATTTGCCTGAAACAACAGCAGGTCTTAGCTCCTATTTAGAAAAATTTGAGGATGCATTAAATTGGATAGATTTTGAATTACTTGTAAAAAATTGGTCAGAGGTTGCTTCAAAAGAACTTGATACCGACAGAGTAGGTGTTTTTTGGGCTTTATTATTTTTGAGTTCTCAAGGTAAGATAGAACTTTTACAGGAAGGTTCTATCTTCTCAAGTTTAAAATTAAAAAGAATACTAAGTCCTGGCTCTGTAACGCAGCTCCCCATAAGTGGAGTTACGGTGCCAGATGCATCCCCGGCGGCGGCCTAATGACCTTCTTGATGTCATTATATATTTGCTCGGCTAGTAGAGGCTTGAAACGCCAATGAAGGCCATGATTTTAGCGGCAGGTAAAGGAACAAGGGTTCAGCCAATCACTCATGTGATCCCAAAACCAATGATCCCAATCCTTCAAAAGCCAGTAATGGAATTCCTTTTGGAGTTGTTAAAAGAGCATAACTTTAAAGAAGTTATGGTTAATGTTTCTCATTTGGCTGAAGAGATTGAAAATTATTTTAGAGATGGGCAGAGGTTTGGGGTTGAAATTGCATATAGTTTTGAGGGGAGAATCGAAGATGGAGAATTAATTGGTGATGCAATGGGATCGGCTGGAGGGTTAAAGAAAATCCAAGATTTTCAAGAATTTTTTGATGATACATTTGTTGTTTTATGTGGAGATGCACTTATAGACCTTGATTTGTCAGAGGCAGTAAAACGTCATAAGAAAAAAGGAGCACTTGCAAGTTTAATTACAAAAAGAGTTTCGAGAGATCAGGTAAGTAGTTACGGAGTTGTTGTTACTGATGATGATGACAGAGTTAAAGCTTTTCAAGAGAAGCCAAAGGTTGAAGAAGCACTTGGAGAGATGATTAATACAGGTATTTATCTTTTTGAACCAGAAATTTTTGATTACATACCCTCAGATCAACCTTTTGATATTGGATCAGATTTATTTCCCAAGCTTGTTGATGTAGGAGCGCCATTCTTTGCCCTCCCAATGGATTTTGAATGGGTAGATATTGGTAAAGTTCCCGATTACTGGAGAGCTATTAGAAGTGTCCTTAGAGGTGAAGTAAGACAAGTTGATATACCAGGCAAGGAAATTATCCCTGGTGTATTTACTGGCTTAAATGTTGCTGCTAATTGGGACAAAATAAATGTGAAAGGACCAGTATATGTTGGTGGAATGACGAGAATTGAGGACGGAGCAACAATAATTGGTCCTACTATGATTGGACCAAGTTGTTGTATTTGTGAGGGGGCAACAATAGATAATTCTATTATTTTTGATTATTCAAGGATTGGTCCTGGAGTTCAATTAGTAGAGAAATTAGTCTTTGGTAGATATTGCGTTGGTAAAAATGGTGATCATTTTGACTTGCAAGAGGCTGCTCTGGATTGGCTCATAACAGATGCAAGGAGACAGGACTTAGGAGAACCTTCCCCTCAGCAAAAAGCAATGGCTGAGCTTTTGGGGACCGATATAGGGCCTTCTTCTAATTAATATCTGCTCTATTAATTAACTCTGGGATATATTCTTCCGCTTTCACTGCCATAATATGAACCCCTTGAGCTAATCCAAGAAATTGTTTAATTTGTTCTGAAGCAATTTTAATTCCTTCATCAAATGGATTTTTTGAATTTTCCATCCTCGAAATAATTGATTCTGGTATTGAGGCTCCTGGAACGACTCTGTTTATAAATTGGGCATTTTTAGCTGATTTCAAAAGAAATACTCCTGCTAAAACTTTGATATCAAGTGGATTTGCAATTTCTTTACAAAAACGTTCAAGAATCTTTGGATCCATAATCATTTGTGTTTGCAGAAAACTTGCACCTGCATTTTTTTTTCTTTCAATCCTTCTTCTTAAACCATCAAACCCTCTGCAATTTGGATCTGCCGCTGCTCCAGTAAATAAGTTTGTTGCTCCGTCAGGTAACTCATCATTAACAGGATCTTTGCCGTTATTTAATTCTCTTACCTGTTCAAGAAGTTTAATTGAATCAAATTCATTTACAGGTTTAGCTGTAGGTTGGTCACCAATCCTTACTGGATCACCTGTTAGGCAAAGTAGATTTTTAATACCAAGAGCATCAGCTCCTAATAAGTCAGCTTGTATTCCTATTCTGTTTCTGTCTCTACAAGACATTTGTAATATTGGTTCAATTCCATTTTCTTTTAAAAGCACGCAAAGAGCGAGACTGCTCATGCGAACAATTGCTCTGCTGCAATCTGTAACGTTTATTGCATGCACATACTCTCTTAACATTTTTCCTTTTTCTAAAGAAATATTCGTATTTGATCCTCTTGGGGGCATAATCTCAGCTGTGATAGTAACTTTCCCAGATTCAAGACGGTTTTGAAGTGATGATTTCATCTTGTTTTATTTGATGGAAAATTACTATCGGTGTTTAAATGCTGAAGTTTGCTTAATATAAGTCAAAAGATTTGTAAGGAGGTCATGTTCACAGGGGAAATCTCCAATTCTGCCCATATGGGTCTCTCAGCAAGAGAGATGGAAATTATTGAATTAGTTGCAGATGGTCTTACAAATCAGGAAATTGCTGAGAAGTTGACTATAAGCAAGCGAACTGTAGACAATCATGTTAGTAACATGTTTACAAAAACTGGTTCAAAGAATAGGGTAGCCCTTCTTAATTGGGCTATGGATCATGGAAAAATTTGCAGAGATGGTTTTAATTGTTGCTCTCTTCCAGATTCTCCTTCTTAGGTTTTTTAAATTTTCTGCTTTTGTTTTGATTTTTAAATTCACCAAGGCTCATTAAAGAACAATCAACTGCTGGGAGGTCAAACAATTCTGCATAAGCGATACATGCTTCTTTGTCAGCACAAAGAAACCTAAGAATCCCGTCTGTATCGTACAGACCATACAAATATTTACCTCCTGCAGGGTTTTCTGCATGGCTCAACAAATTACGTTGAGAATATAAAGAGAATCTAAAGGATTGAGTGCACTTTTTCTATAGGCCATTCAGATATTGATTTTTTTGATAAGGCTGCGTTGCTGAGTTCTGGAATATGGGTAACTTCTTTAATGCACCATATTGGTATCGATATTTTCTCTCTAATAGAATCCATTTCTATTTCTGCAATAACCAAAGATTTATTTTTCCCTTTAAAGCAATCAACAATCCAATCTTTATTTTTGTATTTTAAATAATGCCTGACTTTTTGTATTTTATTTTTGGTAAGTTTCATTAATTCTTGCCCTTCATCCAATGGAATATTATATTCAAATTCATATTTTTTTATTCCTTTTTTTGGATATTTTAGAGTAATTTTTGAACAATTGTCATTTATAATTCGTACCCTAATATTCCAGCTTTCTTTTGAAGAAACTATGTATCCTTGTTCTATTGTACTTTTTTTGTTTGATAAAGCTTTCCATTCATTACTTTTAACAAGAAATTTTCTTTCTATTTCGAAAGGCATGTTTAGTTAATTATTTGAATTTGAAATATTACCTTTCCATCCAAGTTTTGTTGATAATTTTCTATAGTAAGAGAGACTATCTTTTAATATTATAATAGAGGTCTGATGTATTGATTTTTGTATTAAACATTGTTGATTAGTTCTTATATCACTTTCATTCATTCCATCAGCCCATGTTTTGATTTTTTTTACTTTATTACCAATTAATTTAATAGATATCTTTGAGCTTTCAGGAATTACAATTGGTCTGCTTGAAAGGCTCATAGGGCAAATTGCGCTAACAATGATAGCGTTTACATTTGGATGTAATATTGGTCCTCCAGTGGCAACGGAATAAGCGGTAGAACCAGTTGAGGTTGATATTATTAGTCCATCACCTTTGTATTCATCAACTCTTTCACCATCAATATCTAGAGCTATATTGCAAGTTGGAGAAATCTCATTTTGGTCGGATCTAAAGTAAAAATCGTTTAGGGCAATTCTTTCGTAGTTTAATTCTTTATTTTCATCAACAATTGATAAATTTAACATCATTCTCGATTGAATTGAAAACATATTTTTAGATATTCTCTCCCATAGATTCTTTTGAGAAAGGAATACTTTGTCATGGGTCAAAAAACCTAAGTTACCTCCTACATTGAAATTTATTATTGGTATATGCTTAGGCGATAAAAATCTAGCAGCGCGGAGAACCGTCCCATCTCCTCCTAGAACAACTGCTAAATTTGGCATCTCATTATTTTCTATAAGTAGATTTTCAAGAGTTTTTTCATCATTTTTTATAATTGAATGTTTAACTTTAATTCCTAAAGATTCAAGCTCAGAAACACATTTTTCAGCTTCTATTGAAGCTAATTTACTATCTGGATGATATAAAACCCAGACATAATCTAATTTCATTAAGTTATTTTTTCACCACTTTAAAAGATTAAAACTTTCCATATCAACTGTTACTCTATTTCTATATAAGGATAATAAAATAGCTAATCCAACGGCAGCTTCAGCTGCTGCAACTGTAATAACGAATACTGTGAATACTTGTCCTCTTATTAAATCTCCATCTATATAGGAAGAGAAAGCCATTAAATTTATATTTACAGAGTTAAGCATAAGTTCAATACTCATTAAAACTCTCACCGCATTACGACTATTAATAAGCCCCCAAACTCCAATACAAAAAAGTATTGCACCTAAAGTTAAATAAGCTTGTAGAGGGATTAAACCTGTTGATGTTTCCATGATTTTTAGTAAATTATTTAGTGGACTTCTCAACCAAAAGAGGAACTTTTGATTTCTCAATTAGGCTCTGATCAACTGACTTTCCTGTGCCTATATCTGTTGTCAAAACATCTCTCTTAGCTAATACAATTGCTCCTATCATTGCCATTAAAAGTAATACTGAAGCAAGCTCAAAAGGTAGTAAATAATCAGTAAATAAATGTTCTCCAATCCTTTCAGTTGAGAGTTCACCTATTGCTTTTGGTCCAGGTAAGTTCCAATTAGTCGTAAGATTTACTCTTACTAGTAGGGTTAATAAACCACTACAAACTATACCTGAAAGAATTTTTCTTGTTTGTAAGCTTTTAATTGGTTTAAGATCTTCTTTTTTATTGACAAGCATAATTGCGAAAAGTATTAATACATTTACTGCTCCTACGTAAACTAATATCTGAGCTGCTGCTACAAAACTTGCATTTAATAGTAAATAAAGGCCAGCTACAGCCATGAAAACTCCACCTAAGAGGAATGCTGAATAAACAATATTTTCTAAAAATACAACCCCTAAAGCTCCAGTAAATACAACTGTGCTTAGAATTATAAAGCAGATTAATTCAGTTGAGTTAGCAATACTCATATTTCTTCTTTAGCAGTTTCAACAAGACTTTTTGCTTCTTTAGTTGATTCAATTTGTGAGTTTAATGATTCAAGAATATCTGAGGGTAATTTACCAGCTCTAGGAACGCTATTTGATACTTCATGTGGGTCCATTTCACCTTTGGGAAGATAAGCTAACTCTCTTAATGGTTTTACTGAAGGATCTGTAGTAACACTTGTTGGGAGCCTTCCAAGTGCAACATTATCGTAATTTAAGCTGTGCCGATCAAATGCAGCTAATTCATATTCTTCAGTCATTGAAAGACAATTGGTTGGACAATATTCAACACAATTACCACAAAAAATACATGCGCCAAAGTCAATGGAGTAGTTTCTGAGTTCTTTCTTTTTTGTCTCTTTGTTCATTACCCAATCAACAACAGGTAAATTGATTGGACAAACTCGAACGCAAACCTCGCAAGCAATACACTTATCAAATTCGTAATGAATTCTTCCTCTATATCTTTCTGAAGGAATTAATTTTTCATATGGATATTGGACGGTTACAGGACGACGACGCATATGATCAAAAGTTACTGATAAACCTTGAGCCAAGTAGTTTGCGGCTCCAACAGCATCCTTCGCGTAATCTTTTACTTTTTTTAAAAGACCCAGCATTTTTCTAGACCTTTCTTTTATACAACAATACTAAGAATAATTGTTTTTTCAACATATTGTGAGTAAAAGTACCTATGACTTGGCTGAAAGATTTTCTCATTAAATATTAACCTCCAAAAAAACCTGGAAAAGCTAGTTTTAGAGAAGCTGTTACGAGAAGATTAACTAAAGAGATAGGTAGTAGAAACTTCCAACCAAGGTCTAAAAGTTGATCAATTCTCACTCTTGGAGTTGTCCATCTCAATAATATTGCAAGAAAAACGAGTAAATAAGCTTTTATTACAGTCATAACTATTCCTAGAGATCCTGTAATGATTTGGATTATCGGAGCATCAATTGGTAATGACAACCAGTTTGCTAGCCATTCAACAGGTATAGGAAATCCCCATCCTCCCAAATAGAGAACAGATACCAGTAAAGATGAAAGGACAAGATTTATATAACTTCCTAAGTAAAAAAGAGCAAACTTCATGCCTGCATATTCAGTTTGATATCCGGCTACTAATTCTTCTTCAGCTTCTGGGAGGTCAAAAGGTAATCTTTCACATTCAGCTAAAGCTCAAATCCAAAAAATAACAAAGCCAACAGGTTGTCTCCATACGTTCCAACTCAACAATCCAAGCCCATTTTGCTGATTGACAATATCTACAGTGCTTAACGAATTACTCATCATGACAATTGCTAATACAGCCAGAGCTAGAGGAATTTCGTAACTTATTGATTGTGCTGCTGCTCTAAGGCCACCAAGAAGAGAGTATTTATTATTTGATGCATAGCCGCTCATCAAAAGACCAATTGGTTGAATACTGCTTAGTGCAATCCACAAGAATATTCCTATACCAACATTACTTATAAGTAAGTTTTGACCAAAAGGAACTATTAACCAAGAGAGTATTACTGGAACTAAAACTAAAACGGGCCCCAAAGTGAAAAGTAAGCCATCAGCTCTTGCAGGGATAATATCTTCTTTAACAAGCAATTTTAAACCGTCTGCCATAGGTTGAAGAATTCCTAAAGCACCAGCGTATTCTGGCCCAATTCTTTGCTGAGCTGCTGCTGATATTTTTCTTTCCAACCAAACAGTTACGAGGACGCCTATGACTGCTGAAACTAACACTAACCCCATAGGGAAAGGAATCCAAAGTATATGAGCAATTTCAGGAGAAATCCCAAGTCCTTTTAGGGCTTCATTAAAGCTGTATTCGATGTCAATTCCAGGAACCAAAACTATAAATATTTATTATTTACAATCATAGTTATAAATTTCAATTTACTGCGTTTAATTAAAATTATTATTTTTTGGTGTTATTTAATCTGCTGTCTAATTGACTCCAGGACCTTTTTGAGGGGCCTGTATAAATTTGAGAAGGACGAAAAATTCTATTTGCCCCTAATTGTTCTCTCCAGTGAGCTAGCCAACCTGCAACTCTTGATATTGCAAAAACTGGGGTAAATAGATCTCTTGGTATTCCAAGTTTTCTATAAACAAGACCTGAATAAAAATCAACATTTGGGTAAATTCCTTTTGGACCAAGTCTGCTAATTGCTTCCTCCTCAAGACTTTTTGCGACTTCGTACATTTCATCTTTCCCAAATCTTGCAAAAAGCTCTTCCCCAAAACTCTGTAAAATCTGAGCTCTAGGGTCTTTGACTCTATATTCTCTGTGACCAAAACCCATTATCTTATGTTTGTTTTTTATTGCTGAATCTAAATACGCTGCTGCTTTATCAGGGGTTTTGATTTCTTCGAGCATTGCTATCACATCTTCATTTGCTCCTCCATGAAGAGGACCAGCTAATGTTCCAACTGCAGATGCTACGACGGCATATGGGTCGGTAAGGGTACTCGCTGTAACTCGAGCACTAAAAGTACTAGCGTTTAAACTATGTTCAGCATGTAAAATCAGACATCTGTCAAAAACTTTTGCTGCCAAAGGATCTGGCTCCCTTTCAGTGAGCATGTATAAAAAATTTGAAGAATATGGCAAATCATCTCTGGGTTGAATGGGATCTTGTCCTTTTCTAATTAGCTGAAATGCCGCAACCATTGTTGGTATTTTGGCAATTAACCTAACTACAGCATCGTAGATATATTTTGGATCATCTATTGCTCTTCTTGAATAAAATAAACCAAGTGCTGCTGCACTTGATTGAAGTGCATCCATGGGATGTCCTGATTCAGGGAAGCATTTCAACATATCTCTAACTCGAAAACTTACTCTTCTGTGCATTTGTACTTCTTTCTCAAATTTTTCTAGTTCTGAGCTGTTTGGAAGTTCTCCCCAAATTAATAAGAAAGCTGTTTCAAGGAAACTGCTATTAAAGGCAAGGTCGTCTATGGAATAACCTCTGTATTTTAATTTACCTTTTTCTCCATCAATATCACATATCGATGATTGTGTTACTGGAACACCTTCTAATCCAGGCCTTAAAGGTATTTCATTTTTTTCTTTAGAATGTTCTATGGCTTTAACCTGAAAATCTTTTTGACTTGGTATAAAATCTAATATATTTTACAACAATTGGAAATAAAGTTTCTATTTTAAAATATGTTAATAATTTATTTAAAGTTTTTTTATATTAAATATGTAAAATAAATATTTTTTTAAAATTTATAGTCTTATTGATATATTGCTCTTATAATAATAAGATTATTTTTAATAACTTTATAAATTTAAAAATGTTAGATAATTTTCCTATTGATATATCTGCAAAAGATCTAAATAGTAAATTAAAAAAAGATTCTGATAGGATTTTGATTATTGATGTAAGAGAAACTAGCGAGATTTTGATAGCTAAACTTAATATAAGTTTTATTCATTTACCATTAAGTGAATTTCAAAATTGGCAAATAAATTTAAAAGAAATTTTAGACCCTGATAAGGAGACAGTAATTATTTGTCATGCAGGTATTCGTAGTAAAAATTTTGGTCAATGGCTTTTAGAAAATAAATATCTTTCAAAAGTATGGAACTTGACAGGCGGGATAAATGAGTGGAGTAATGACGTTGATAGGTCAATCCCTAAGTATTAAATGTCTTCACCTAGCTTATCTGCAACTGTATTTACATCTTTATCTCCTCTCCCAGAACAATTAATTACAATTTCACAATTTGGCTTAAGATTAGGACATAATTTTTCTAACCATGCAAAAGCATGTGATGTTTCTAGTGCAGGTATTATTCCTTCAAGTTCACTAACTAATTTCAAAGCTTTTAGGGCCTCATTATCAGTTACAGATACATATTCTGCTCTGCCGATGTCTTTTAAATAACTATGCTCAGGACCAACACCTGGATAATCCAATCCAGCACTAATTGAGTGAGCTTCTTGAACTTGACCTTCATTGTCTTGTAATAATAAACTCATCGCTCCATGCAGAACACCCAATCGCCCTTGAGTAATTGTGGCAGCATGCTTACCAGTTTCAATTCCATTGCCAGCCGCTTCAACCCCAATCATCTTTACGTTTAAATCTTCTATAAAAGGATGAAAAAGACCCATTGCATTTGAACCTCCGCCTATGCAAGCCAACAAAATATCAGGAGAGCGACCAAAAGCTTTATGGCATTGCCTCTTCGTTTCTTCTCCAATAACAGCATGAAAATCTCTTACTAGAGAGGGATAAGGATGAGGTCCTGCTACAGATCCAAGAATGTAATGAGTAGTTTCAACATTTGCGACCCAGTCTCTGATTGCTTCACTCGTTGCATCTTTTAAAGTTGCACTTCCTGAAGTAACTGGTCTGACATCAGCACCAAGAAGTTTCATTCTAAATACATTAAGTGATTGTCTTTTCATATCTTCTTTTCCCATATATATGACACATTGAAGACCAAATCTTGCACAAACTGTTGCTGTCGCAACCCCATGTTGACCTGCCCCTGTTTCTGCAATTATCCTGTTTTTCCCCATCCTTTTACAAAGAAGAGCTTGCCCAAGGGCATTGTTTATTTTATGAGCACCTGTATGATTTAAATCTTCTCTTTTGAGCCAAATCCTTGGTCCAGTGTTGTTGTTTTTGTAGTATTTCGATAATCTTTCAGCTTCATAAAGTGGAGTCTCTCTGCCAACATAATTACTCAACAGGTGGTTTAATTCGTCTGTAAAAGACTTATCTTTCCAAGCTCTCTTTGCTGCTTGATCAAGTTCTGATAAGGCAGGGATAAGGGTCTCAGGAACATATTGGCCACCATATTGTCCAAATCGACCCAATTTATTGGGTCGAGAGTTTATGGAAAGCATATTTTGCTGTTCTTTTAGATTACTTGTGATTTTCAACTTGATTTAAGGCAAAGTAAATGTGTTTAGTTTTAAAAAATGGCTAAAGGAAATTGGAAAGAATTTAGCAACTCATTTGAGAGTCCTAAGAATAAAATTTTACCAACAAAAGAAAATGAATATGGTAAATCTAAATTTTCTGTACAAAAACAAAAATCTGGCAAAAAGGGTAAAACTGTTACTTCCATAAAATTAATAGGAATAGAAAATAAAGAAGCAAAAAAAATTTTGCAGGGTCTTCAAAAACTTTGCGGAACAGGGGGCACATTAAAAAATGGGAATATAGAGCTTCAAGGCGATCAAGTTGAGATCTCAATCAGATTTTTGAAAAACTGGGGTTTATAGAACAATTTAAAAAAAAAACTTCTTACACAATGTTGTTTAATAGACAAAGCAAAATTTTTTTAAATTTATAATGTCAGATATTTCTTCCAGCAAAATATCCTCAAATAATAGAAATATTGTTTGGCACGAAGCTTCAATAACAAGAGAAAAACGTTCAAAAAAATTTGGACATAAGAGTGCAATAGTCTGGTTCACAGGACTTTCAGGTTCAGGCAAGAGTACTTTGGCTAATGCTCTAAATAAATATCTTTTTGATTTAGGTATTGCCACGTACGTTTTAGATGGAGATAATGTAAGACATGGTCTTTGTAAAGATCTTGGTTTCTCTGACTCAGACAGAGAAGAAAACATTAGAAGAATTGGAGAGATATCTAAATTATTTTTAGACGCAGGGATAATAGTTTTAACAGCTTTTGTTTCTCCTTTTAAATCTGATAGGCAGAAAGCAAGAGAATTGGTTAATGAAGGTGATTTTATTGAGGTGTTTTGTTCCGCTGATCTGAAAATCTGTGAAAATAGAGATCCAAAAGGTTTATATTCAAAAGCTAGAGCAGGAAAAATAAAAGATTTTACTGGTATCTCAAGCCCATATGAGATTCCTAAATCACCAGAAATAACTATAGATACTGGAACTCTAGATTTGAATGATTGTGTTATTTCTATTGTTAGTAAATTAATAGAAATGAAAATTATTCCAAAAGTTTAGATATTATTTTCAATATATTTTTTTACTCCAATACTCTGAAGAATTTTATCCTTTTCAACTACTTTATTATGAATACTTTTTCTATAATTTTGCACTCTTTCTTTTATAACATTGTTTGATAAAGCTATAATTTGTGTCGCTAGTAAACCAGCGTTTAGAGCTCCACCTATGGCGACTGTGGCCACAGGTATCCCTCCAGGCATTTGAAGTATTGAATACATAGAGTCGATTCCAGATAGTGCCTTTGTAAGAACAGGAACACCAATTACGGGAATTTGTGTTATTGATGCAATCATTCCAGGAAGATGTGCAGCTCCTCCAGCCCCTGCAATTATTACTGAAAAGTTGTTTGAGTCTGCTTTACTAGCAAATTCAATCATCTCTCTAGGAGTCCTATGCGCTGAAAGGATTCGAACCTCAGTCTCAACCTCAAACTGACTTAATATATCAATAGCTGGTGTGAGAGTTGGTAAATCTGAGTCGCTACCCATTACGACTGCGACTTTAGGATGTTTGTATAGTTTTTCTTCTGACAATTTTAAAATTAAAAATTCTTTCTAATAATGACTTGAATTTTCGAATAATGCATCGATTATCTTTTTTTATAAATTCGTTTAATCAATTAATATCAACATAACTCACCGAATAAATTGATGGTCCTCGAAAATCTTTCAGAAACAAAAAAATCTGAAAAATTAGAAGTAGAAAAGTACTTTAATGGAACTGGTTTTGAAAGGTGGAATAGAATCTACAGCAAAAGTAATAAAGTGAATAATGTTCAGAAGAATATTCGCAAAGGTCATCAAAAAACTGTTGATGATGTTTTGAGGTGGATTAAAGAATCCCAAAAATTAAACAATATTAGTTTTTGCGATGTTGGTTGCGGAGTTGGTAGTTTGACTATTCCTTTGGCTTCATTAGATATAAATTCAATATTGGCAAGTGATATTTCCGATTCGATGATAAAGGAGACAAAAAAAAGGGCAGAATTAGCAAAAATTAATTTAAAAAAAATTAACTTTTTAGTATCTGATCTTGAGGGATTGAAAGGATCTTTTCATACAGTAGTTTGTTTGGATGTTTTTATTCATTACCCTCAAGAGGCAGCCGAAGAAATGGTTCAGCATCTTTGTACATTAACTAAAGAGAGATTGATTGTAAGTTTTGCTCCTTATACTCCATTTTTAGCATTACTCAAAAAAATAGGTCAATTATTTCCTGGCCCCAGTAAAACAACCAGGGCTTACACTCTAAAAGAGAAAGGTATTATTTCTGCCGCAAAAAAATCCGGATTTGTTGTTGTTAGAAGTAAGTTAAATCAGGCACCATTTTATTTTTCTAAATTAATTGAATTCAGGAAGGTAAGCTAATAATTTTTTAAGTTACGAGTTGATTCTCAAGAGCATATCTTACAAGTTCAGTTCTACTTGTAGTACCAGTTTTTATAAATAATCGACTTACATATTTTTCGACATTCCTTATAGATGTCTCTAATTGCCTAGCTATTTCTTTATTCATTAATCCTTCGGCAACTAATTGCAATACACTTGCTTCTCTAGGGGTGAAATTAGGAATTGATTCATTTTTTTTAGAGGGAGTTGAATCATTCTGTGTAAGCATTGATTTGATTTCTGTAATCTGTCTAGCCATTTGCCCTACATCAGTATCAGCAAATCTCGCGGCTTCTGCGAGAAGTCTTTCCTGCCTTTTGACAACATTTCTTACTCGTGCGACAAGCTCATCAGGATCAAATGGTTTCGGAATATAGTCATCAACACCTGCTTGATAACCTTGTGTTCTATCTATAGTCATACCTTTTGCAGTTAGAAATATGACTGGTGTACCTCCAAGGCGCTCGTCTTCTCTGATCCTTTTTAATAATGCATAACCATCACAGCGCGGCATCATAACATCGCTGATTATTACATCAGGAATGCTTTGTTGAGCTTTTTCCCATCCTTCTTCACCATCTACTGCTGTTGAAACCTCAAATCCTTCATCTTTAAGATAAGTTTGAACTGCTGTTCTTAAGCCAGGCTCATCATCAACTAATAATACTCTTGGCTGTGGAATAACTTCTACATTTGAGGTGTTAGTTTCGGACATGAGATAAAAATTGTTGTAGTGCGAAAGTTCTTAAATTGGTGTTTCCTGAAACCTTTTCAAATTGCTTCAGCAGAAAAATGAAAAATTGTCCTATCTCTTTTGATTATCAATCAAGTTCACCCTGTGAAAGAGAAGTCTTAGATGAAATGAAACCATATTGGAGTGAAAATTGGGGGAATCCCTCAAGCAAGCAGAATCGTGTTGGGATTCATGCTTCAGCAGCAATAAATCTAGCTAGAGAAAAAATAGCTACATCATTAGAAGTTAAGCCTGAACATGTAATTTTTACAAGTGGAGCAACCGAATCAAATAATCTTGCAATACTTGGCTTTGCACGGGCAAATCAGAGAAATTCAGGACGATTTGGACATTTACTAACAATGTCAACAGAACATCATGCAGTGCTTGAACCAATGAGAGAACTACAGAAAGAGGGATTTAAATTGACAGAAATTAAGCCTAATTCCGATGGATTAATTTCGTTAAATAACTTGAAAAATAATATTGTTCAAGATACTATTCTCGCAAGTTTTATGATGGCTAATAATGAAATTGGAGTAGTACATCCTATAAAAGAAATATGTGATTTATGTCATGAAAATAATATTATCTTACATTCAGATGCCTCGCAGGCAATAGGTTTATTGCCAATTAAAGAAATTATAAAAGATATTGATTTGATAAGCATTAGTTCTCATAAAATCTATGGACCAAAAGGTGTTGGTGCGTTAATTATTAAAAATAATATTGAATTATTACCAATTCAATTCGGAGGTGGGCAGGAAAATGGTTTAAGGCCTGGGACTATTCCAGTCCCTTTAATTGTGGGGTTTGCAAAAGCAGTTGAGATCTCCGTTCAACAAACGCCTTTTTATTCAGAAAAAATTGGAATTCTTAGAGATAAATTATTAGAAGGATTACAAAAAGAAATACCAAAACTTTTAGTAAATGGTTCTATGGAGAATCGTCTTCCAAATAATTTAAATGTTTCATTTATGGGAGTAAACGGCAATCGACTTCATAGAGAAATAAGGCCTTTTATTTCTTGTACTAGCGGCTCTGCTTGTAGCAATGGTGAACCCTCTCATGTCCTCCTAGAGATTGGTAGGGATTTCAAAGAGGCTGAAGCATCCTTAAGGTTAAGTTTGGGAAGATCAACAACCGAAGAAGAGGTACAAAAAGCGGTACAAATTATTTCAGGAGCAATTAAAAAAATTACTAAGTAATTTCACACCTTTTGGCATATTCGAAGCTTCGCACTTCTACTTCTTGGATTTTTTTCAAGTTCTAGTTTTGATGCTCTAATTGGTTTTTTTGTTAAATTATTTAATCTAAGATCATTTTTGAAAGTATTTTTTACACGTCTATCTTCTAATGAGTGAAAACTTATTACACAAAATAAACCACCCGGTAAAAGCCAATCAGGACAATTAGATAAAAGTTTTTCAAGAGATTCTAATTCATTATTCACAGCAATTCTCAATGCTTGAAAAGTTCTTGTGGCAGGGTGAATGCGTCCTCTTCTTAACTTATATGGGTAGCATGTAGTAATAGCATTTGCTAATTCTTTTGTTCCTGAGTAATTGCCATTTAATGCAATATCATTTTTAATTTTTCTAGCAATTCTTCTTGAAAATTTTTCTTCTCCAAAATTAAATATCGTATCAGCTAACTTTTTTTCATCATATAGTTTCATTAAATCTGCTGCTGTAGTTTTTGTATTGGGATTCATTCTCATATCTATTGGTCCATCTGTTTGAAAACTGAACCCTCTCAACAAATTATCAAGTTGATAACTACTTACACCTAAATCAACAAGAGCCATGCAAAATTTTTGATTTGGCTCATAATTACTAAAATTTGAGTCTATTATCTTAATTCTTGATGAGAATTTATTTAGCTTTAACTTTGAGGCTGATCTTGCTTCAGGATCATGATCCAGTCCAATAAGATTTATTGAAGAGAATTTTTCTAATATCAAAGAGGCATGCCCCCCACCCCCAATAGTCCCATCAAGAATTGAACCTCCTTCAATCAGATCAGAAGGTATATGTTGCATTGAATTTATAATTTCGTCAGCTAGAACAGGAATATGTTGAAAATTGAGAGATTTGTTTGACTCCTCGACTTGCATGAGTAATTAGTAGTATTGGTAAATAAATGATTTGAGGTCCGATGGCGCAACTTGAAACGCGTACTGAACCTATGGTGGTTAACTTTGGTCCACATCACCCTTCTATGCATGGTGTATTACGCCTAGTTGTAACACTTGATGGTGAAGATGTTGTGGATTGCGAACCGGTAATTGGATATCTTCATCGAGGGATGGAAAAGATAGCTGAAAACAGGACGAACGTTATGTTCGTGCCATATGTAAGCAGGATGGATTATGCCGCTGGGATGTTTTATGAAGCTATTGTTGTGAATGCTCCTGAAAAACTAGCAAATATTTCAGTGCCAAAGAGAGCAAGCTATATCAGAGTCTTGATGCTCGAATTAAACAGAATAGCTAATCATCTTTTATGGCTTGGCCCTTTTTTGGCAGATGTAGGAGCTCAAACACCTTTCTTTTATATTTTTAGAGAGAGGGAGATGATTTATGACCTATGGGAAGCAGCTACAGGTCAAAGATTAATTAATAATAATTATTTTCGGATTGGAGGTGTCGCATGTGATTTGCCATGGGGCTGGCTGGATAAATGCTTAGACTTTTGTGATTGGTTTGGTCCAAAAATAGATGAATATGAAAAACTAATTACAAATAATCCAATATTTAGGAGAAGAATAGAAGGTCTTGGAACAATTGATAAGGAGCAAGCAATTAATTGGAGTTTATCTGGACCAATGCTTAGAGCCTCAGGAGTCCCTTGGGATCTAAGAAAGATTGATCACTATGAATGTTATGACGACTTTGATTGGAAAGTGGCTTGTGAGAGGGAGGGAGATTGCTATGCAAGGTATCGAGTGAGAATCGAAGAAATGAGGCAATCACTTAAAATTTTAAGACAAGCCTGTGAGATGATTCCAGGAGGGCCAACTGAAAATTTAGAAGCTCAAAAAATAAAAGATGGGAAAAAAAGCGAATATGCAGGATTTGATTATCAATATGTCGCAAAAAAAGTAGCCCCAACTTTCAAAATTCCACAAGGTGAGCTATATACAAGATTAGAATCCGGGAAAGGCGAAATTGGTATATTTATTCAGGGGAAAAATGATGTTACTCCATGGAGATTTAAAATTCGTGCAGCGGATTTGAACAACTTGCAAATTTTGCCACATATTTTAAAAGGTGCAAAAGTAGCAGATATTATGGCAATTTTAGGCTCAATTGATGTAATTATGGGCTCAGTAGATCGCTAATGATTTGAATTTAAGAAATTCTGAATCCTGGTTGAATTTAAACCGAACAGTACGGTTTGGTGAAACTGATTCAGCTGGTGTAATTCATTTTTATCAAGTCTTCAAGTGGTGTCATGAATCTTGGGAAGAAAGTTTAGAAATTTATGGTGTTAACTTGAAAGAGATTTTTCCAAAAATAAATTATGAGAATAAATCAACATTTTCTGTCTTATTACCTATAGTTTATTGTGATGCTGGCTTTTTTAAACCAATATCTACTGGCGATAATTTAAAGGTTTGCTTGCATCCAAAATTTATTAATTCAAGTGAATTTGAAATTAAAACAACTTTCTTTAGGGAAGAGATGTATGTTGCTTATGGCATGTTGAGACATGTTGCACTTGATCCTTTATCGATGTCTAAATCCTCTATTCCAAAAATTATTTTAGATTGGGTAAGCGACTCTTCTTAGTAGAATAATTAAACAATTGGATCATTATTGTTTATCCAATTATGCCAAAAAGCTTTATCCCATTTCCCACATTCGTTTTTTTTTAGATTATTACACACGTACCAATTACGGGGTTTTTCAGATGGTCTCCAATCACTAAGTAAAGATTGTAAATGTGAAACTAATTTTAAAAAATCAGTTTCCATCACGTCATCTTTGAATTTTATTAAAGCAAATATTTTTGAGCCCCATTCTTCGTCTTTTTTAAATGATAGATAAATTAGTGCGATAGGCATTGATTCTTTTTTAACTATATTAATTAATTTTTTTTCAATATCTTCAAGAAAAATAACTTCACCTCCGGAATTTATACCATTGTCTACTCTACCTTTTATAAAAAGAAATTTTTTTCTTCCCTTTTGTTGAATTTCAGCAAAATCAGATGTTAACCACCAATTATTATCTTTTTTTATTTGGCTAATATAGCCATCTTTTAGTATGTGTGTAGACAATCGGTTGCTTTTGATTCTTAAAAGATTTTGATCATTAATATTAATTTGAACACCATCTAGTGGATATCCAACTCCATTTTTATTATTTAAAAAATCTTTTGGAGGAAGAGCCGTTATCATCGCCGAGGTTTCAGTAGATCCATAGCATGGAGAAAGATTAATTTTATGTTTTTTACATTCATGTGATGTTCGTTCTGAGAGTGATGAACCTCCAACCCAAATAATATTAAAAGTTTTAAGCCAATTTATTCCTAGTGAGGAGTTTATAATACGTTGCAGTTGAGTAGGTACTAATGAAAGCAGTTTTACGCTATCTAAAGTTTCTTTCTGAGAAAGATATTTATATAAATTTTCTGAATTGTGAACCGATTTTGGCTCTACCCATGTGTATTTTGCTCCCCATAGCTTAGCCCTCCACCATGGAAGTAAACCTCCTATATGATACATAGGAAGAGCATTATAAATGTGGCATTTATTTAGAGTAAATCCTTGCTCCTCAACCCACAGTTTTGTTGATTGGGCAGACTTGTCAAGATTTTTTTCAGTGTGAAAGCAATAAGATTTTGTTCCTGAGCTACCGCTGGTTGGTATTATTAAATTTGAAGTTGTTGGTAAATCACTACTTTTAATAGAGATACTCTCAGAGATGTCTCTTATAAGACTTATACAATATTTTTTTTTGAGATAATAAAGTATTTTTTTTTCGTAATCAAATGGTTGCGTTGGATCAAATATTAAGTTAATTAATTTATTCATAATGATTGCCATACCTCTTCTGGATCAGTGCTAAAAAGAGACGTCTTTGGTCTCCAACCGGGAGCTAGTCCAGGCGCAGCAGGTGTTTTTGATTGATATTGGATAGCTGCAAGATGATTAATGCATCTTCTGCCAATACCAGTTTCAAATGCTGTACTTATGGCGATTTTCTTTTTGCCATTTTTAAGCTCTTCTAAAATTAATCTAGGATCTCCTTCTAATGCGGGTCTTCTAATTTGCCAACTCTTCCATTCATTCCTTAATTGCGGATATAGAAATAATGATTCATCCAATGCTACTGGTATAGATTCAGATAATTCAGTTAATTCTTTTATTTGATTTGCCGGAAGAGGTTGTTCAAACCATTCTAGTCTGGGTTCGTTTTTGAAATAATCTATCCACAATTTTGCTTCATTCATTGTCCAACCACCGTTTGCATCAAGTCTTAATTTAATATTATTGGGTAATATTTTTAATATTTTATCTATAAATTGCTTCTCTTTCTCTATACTATTTATACCTAATTTATACTTTAAACTTAAGTAATCTTTTGCTGTTGATGCATTTTGTATAATCATACTAATTTTATCTGTAGAAGATTGATTGGCAATCAATAATTCACAGGGTAAGGGAGGCTTAAGACTCCATTTTTGAGTTCCTTTTAAGATTTTCTCATCTATTTCAGCAATAGCTGAACCTAATCCAAAAGCAATAGGCCCAGAAAGACTAGCTATTAATTCTTCTAAATAACTTTTTGATACTTTACTGTCAATTGATTTGAGAATACTTTTAAAGCTATTATTTTTAGAATTGTCCAATGAAGAGATTTCACCCCAACCTTTTTCTCCAGATTTAGTTTTAATTTTTAAAACAAATCCTTTTTTTTTTACTATGTTTGTTCTTGATGTTTTTAATATTTGTTGTAGCTTAAATTCAAATTCTTTTATCTCGAAAGTTAATTCCATTTAAAATAAGAAAAATTTTTAATTAGACAGTATAAAACTTGTAGTAAGCATTAATCCATTAATTGTTTGAAATTTAAGTGCTAAGAATTTACTACCTGCAATCATATCAGGTTGATTATGATAATTTCTCAATAGTTTTATTAGGGATAACCCAGAAGGAAGGCTAATTAAAACAAGTAAGGAAGCTGGCGGAAATGCTCCAAAAAATATGGGTAATAGTTCTAAAAATATTACAAGAAATATAATGTAAGGAATTAATTTAGAAGCTTTTTCAGTCCCCAATAATACTAATGATGTTTTTTTTCCATGCAAAGAATCTTGAATAGTCTGATGAAAGTGTGAACAAAATAAAACTAATGTAGTAGCAAGGGCAGGCCCTGAACTAATTAAAAGAGCTGTTGACCAAGGAATAATATTATTAAAATAATTTATTGGAGATATTGCAATTAAGGATGCAGCAGTTGCGAATGGGCCAAATGCCAACCAGCATAGGGGTTCTCCCATACCATGATATCCCAAACGGAAGGGAGGACCTTGGTACAAATAACCTAGAAGACAACAAAATAAAACTATAAATAATACTTGGATATTGCTTTTTAAAGCAAGCACCAAAATAAGCAAAATTCCTATAAATAATGCAACTGAAGATAGTTTCCTGACTAATTGCCGTCCTCCTAAAAGTGATACAACTGAATGAAATTTAAATTCATCAACACCAGTTTCAGAATCAAAAAGATCATTTGTAAGGTTTTCCCAAATTAATAAGAATATTGCTGCAACAAAAAATATAAAGAATTGATCAATGCGGACCACATTAACTTGAAAGATAGTCCATCCTGCTGAAATACACAGTGGCATTACTGCAACTGAATAGAGTGGCCATTTTATAGCTGCTTGCCAAAGATTATTTTGATTTGATTTCATAGGTCTATTTTGATTTGAAGCATTTATGGTTAGTATTTTTCTATTATTCTTGAGTAAATTTCTCATGGATGATCATAGATAGATCATTACTAGATATTCGATGGATCTTGGTTCTTTATCAGATGAAATTCTCACTTCATCATTAAAACGGTGGAGATCAAGGAATATTGGAAATTTTATTTTAAGCATTGGTTTACAGATAAGAAGTTCTGACCCTCTTAAATTACTACCTGTCCTCTCAGAAAATTGTAATTTTACATTTGCTTGGGACAATTCTCCTGACATTTGTATTTCAGCTGCTGGGTGTTGTAGTTCCAAAAAACTTTCAGGGGAAAAAAGATTTCAAAATGCGGAGGAGTTCAATAGAGAGACTTTTTCCATAGTTGAGGATGTATCTGTAAATGCTCCAATTCATTCAAGGCCAAAAATTTTTATGTCCTTTACTTTTTTCTCAGATTCAGATTTATTTAATAAGCAAATATTCTCAAGAGCTATTTTACCTAAATGGCAGTTATCATCATCAGAGGGATCTACTTGGTTAAGGATTAATTCATTCATTAAATCTGAAGAAGAAATTAAAGGAATTATCAACGAATTAACTTCAATGCGAGAAAGATTGAAAAATTCATTAAACACTAATAAACAAAGTGTTAATTATATTTCACAAAGCTCAATAAATGATTGGAAAAAAATGTATAGAGAAATAGTATCAAAAGGTATTACATTATTAAAAACTAATGAATTAGAAAAACTTGTTATTGCAGTAAAACAGCATTTAGTATTAAAAGAAAATCTTGATCCATTAGATATTCTCATAAGATTGAGATGCTTAAAAGATATTAGCTGTAGATTCTTATGGAAGATGGAAAAGTCTATATATTTTGGAGCATCACCTGAAAGAATTTTGAGTGTTAAATCTAATAAAATAAGAGTTGATGCTTTAGCAGGTACATCTAAAAGTGGTTTAGAGGAAGAAGGTCTTTTATATTCAGAAAAAAATCTGCTTGAACACAAAATTGTAGTTGACTCAATAGCTTCTAAACTTTTGGATATTAATATTCGTCCAAATTATGCTTCAATTCCATGTGTTGTGAGACAAGGTCATTTAGCTCATTTGTTGACACCAATTTTTGCAGAGATCAAGGGACAACACCCTCTTGAATTAATAAGTATTCTTCATCCTACACCGGCTGTTTTAGGCTCTCCAAGAGATCTTTCGATGGATTTGTTGAAAAATTTAGAACCATTTGAAAGGGGATATTATGCTGCACCAATAGGATGGATTGATAATTCCGGGGATACAGAGTTTCGAGTTGCGATAAGGTTTGGAGAAATTAAAGATGATGGAATTGATCTGATCGCTGGTGCAGGTCTTGTAAAAGGGTCACTAATCGATGATGAGCTTGATGAAATCTCTCTAAAATTAGGAATTTTGGCCAATCAATTATCTATACAGTGAATTTTATTTTTCTAAATCTAATAGACGTTGAACAATTTGGTCTGCAACAGGTATAGACGTTAAACTTTCTATCTCTCTAATTCCTGTTGGACTAGTTACATTGATTTCACTAAGCATCCCTCCAATAACATCTATCCCTACAAAAAATAAACCTTCTTTTGCTAGTGAGGGACAAAGTTTATTACATATTTCAATATCACGGTCAGTTAATTTAGTAACTTCTGGAGTTCCTCCTAGAGCCAAGTTGCTTCTGAAATCTCCATTTTTGGGCAATCTGTTAATTGCTCCAACTGGATCTCCATTAACTAATAAAATTCTTTTATCACCTTTTATAACTTCTGGTAAAAACTTTTGCATCATGACAGGAAGTGTTTCTTGATCTGTCACAAGTTCTAAAAGTGCATCAATTCCAAGGCCATCATTTGCAACCCTAATAACTCCCTGACCACCTTTACCTCCAAGTGGTTTTATAACAACTTCACCATTCTCTTTTGCAAATTTAGTAAGCTCCGTAACCCTGCTCGCTACAAGAGTTGGAGCCATTAGATTACTAAAACGCAGAGCGCCAAGTTTCTCATTCCATGCTCTCAGAGAAGCCGGTCTGTTAAGTACTAATACTCCGTCTCTTTCGGCAACTTCAAGGAGATGAGTTGCATATATATAAGCCTCATCTACAGGAGGGTCTTTTCTCATCCAAATACATTGAAAGTCAGATAGGGGAATGCTTTCATAATTTGATACTTGTATCCATGGTTCAGGTATTACTGGGCTTGAAACAACCCAAGCTTTATCACCGCGAGCTTGCAGGTCTGATGGTGTACATATCCAAATCTCTATCCCGGCTCTGTGAGCAGCTTGCATAATCGCTGCAGAAGAATCCTTAGAAGGATTAATCTGCTCAATTGGGTCTAAAACAAAAAGCTGTTTCATGACTGGTGTTACCCTCCTAGAAGGAGATCAAGCTTCCCGGTCGCATCAAGTGCGTGGAGATCGTCGCATCCACCTATGTGATTGTCATCTATAAAAATTTGAGGGACTGAGGTCCTCCCTGAGGCTCTCTCACTCATTAATCTTCTTGCATTTTCATCACCATCAATTTTGTGATCTGTAAACTCAATATCTTTATTTTTGAGTAGAGTCTTAGCCCGAATACAAAATGGGCAAGATTGCCAGGTGTAAATTTCTACTTTTGCCATGTTGAGATATTAACGTATTTGTAATACTAAAATTAATTCCATCATAATGGTTTTGAATATTTCATTAAATACTTAATTTTGTTTGACATAACAACTTTTAAAAAGGATCTTTCTGTGCTAACAAAGCGCCTGAGCAAAGCTCAGGACTGTCTTTGACGAGAAAGCTTTAAATGCCAAACAAAAAGATCTAGAAATATTAACTGCTCAATCAGATTTTTGGAATGATAGAGAATCAGCTCAAAAGCAGATGAAAGTACTTGATGAGATACGAGAGCAATTAAGTCAAGTAAAAAATTGGAAAAAATTAATAAATGACGCTACTGCTTCATTAGAATTTTGGGAATCAGATGAAGATAATGAATTCAAAGACGAGGCTGTAAAAGCTCTTAAAGTTCTTAAAATTGAATTAGATAGATGGGAGCTTGAGAGACTTTTGAGTGGAACATACGACAAGGAAGGAGCGATAATATCTATAAATGCTGGAGCTGGTGGTACTGATGCTCAAGACTGGGCTCAAATGCTCTTGAGGATGTACATGAGATGGGCAGAAAGTAAAAAAATGTCAGTTAATTTAAGTGAAATTTCAGAAGGAGAAGAGGCAGGTATAAAAAGTGCGACCATTGAAATTTCAGGAAAGTATGCATATGGGTATCTTCAAAATGAGAAAGGGACACATAGGTTAGTTCGTATATCTCCTTTTAATGCAAATGGTAAGAGACAAACAAGTTTTGCTGGGGTAGAAGTTATGCCTCAAATCACAGATGAAGTTAAATTAGAAATTCCAGAAAAAGATTTGTCTGTTACTACGAGTAGATCTGGTGGAGCAGGAGGACAAAATGTCAATAAAGTAGAAACCGCAGTGAGAATACAGCATTTACCTACAGGTATAGCGGTGCGATGTACCCAAGAAAGATCTCAGCTTCAAAATAAGGAAAAAGCCCTTGCTTTACTTAAATCAAAATTACTCATCATTGCAAAAGAACAAAGAGCTGCTGAGATAGCTGATATAAGAGGAGATATTGTAGAAGCTGCCTGGGGGAATCAAATTAGGAATTATGTATTTCATCCTTATCAAATGATCAAAGATTTGCGCACGCAGGAAGAAACTAACGATGTTGACTCTGTAATGAATGGTGACATAGATCACTTTATTGAGTCTTTATTAAGAAAAGACTTTAATAATGAAGGTAAAAGTAAATAATCATGCAAAACATAGAAAAAACGTCAGAAAACAAAACCTCGCCAAGTTTTGTTAAGTTAGCAATGAAAAATATGGTACGGAAAGGTAATCAAAGTATTTTTCACTTTGCAATTACAGCAATATTATTTTTGCTCTTTATTGTATCCATTGCCTCGATAGCAAGACCTTCAATACCTTCTTAATTAATGAAGAATTCACAAAAGGAAATTATAGATTTTAAAATTGACCTGTCATTTACTGATGTCTCAAAAAAAGAATTTAAAACAAAAGCTCTAAATAAAACTAATAATGTTTTTCAAGATTCAGAGTTTTGGAAAAATCAGTTTTATTCATGGATGTATAAAATTAAATCAAACTCTTCTTTCCATTCACTGAATCAAATAACAAAAATTAAATCCTTTGGAATTGGACTTCAGTTTACTGATGATATTTCCATAACTAAATTAAATTATAAATGGCTTGGAAAAAATAAAAGCACTGATGTTCTTTCATTTCCAGTTTATGATAAAAACTTAATATTGCCAGATTTAAACTATGCTGAATTAGGAGATATAGTTGTCTCTCTAGAGACTGCAGATAGGCAGGCTAATGAGTTTAGTCGAGATTTTATTCATGAATTAACTTGGCTGGTGTCTCATGGTTTTCTTCATTTATTAGGTTGGGACCATCCTGATAATATAAGTTTAGAAAAAATGCTAGCTTTTCAAAACTATCTTATAGATAACAAAGATATTGTGAATAATTTTGATAATCAATAAATACTATCTATATTTAAAATATAAATAATATTCCTATGAAAAATATAAATGAATATAATAAAATTGAAATTACTAATACAAGATTAAATTCATGGAAGGTCTCAGATAATTTAAATAAAAGTTTTAATTTTGCCTTTAAAGGGATTAAATATGCGTTTAATACACAAAGAAATTTTAAGATACAAGTATTTACGGCTGCTTTTGCTATATCTTATGCTTTAATTTTTAGAATAGATGTAATTAAGATTGCAATTATAATAATTGCAATTACGATTGTTTTATCTCTTGAGCTGATTAACACTTCTTTGGAATCTGCAGTTGACTTGTCAATTGGGAAAGAGTTTCACCCTCTTGCTAAAATTGCAAAGGATTGTGCTGCGGGTGCTGTTCTCATAGCATCTATTAGTTCAATATTTTTGGCTCTTATTGTACTTCTATCACCCTAAATTTCTTGTAATTTTTTTTTCAATAATAATCACATGATTCTTGTTATTGACAACTACGATAGCTTTACTTATAACCTTGTTCAATACTTGGGCGAGCTTTCTTCCGAAATAAATTTTTCAGGAGAAATTGTTGTTAAAAGAAATGATGAAATATCAATTAAAGAGATTAAAGAAATTAAACCAAAGTTTATTATTGTTTCCCCAGGACCCGGGAGCCCATCTGATTCAGGAAAATGTTTAGAAATTATATCAAAATTTCATGATTCTATTCCGATCTTAGGAGTGTGTTTAGGACATCAAGCAATAGCACAATCTTTTGGGGGCTCAATCATAAGGGCTAAAGAGCTAATGCATGGTAAAACGTCTAATGTTTATCATGATTCAAAAGGCATATTTCAAGAAATATCTAATCCATTATTGGCGACAAGATATCATAGTCTAATTGTTGAGAGAGATTCATTGCCAAGTTGTTTTGAAATTACTGCTTGGTTAGAAGACGGTACAATAATGGGAATTAAGCACAAGATCTACAATTCATTGCAGGGAGTGCAATTTCATCCCGAAAGCATATTAACTGATTCGGGACATAAATTATTAAAAAATTTTTTACTTCAATCTCATTTTAACTAAGCAAATGAAATTTTCACTCTTCAAGCTTTTCACTTCAATATCTTTATGTTGCTTTTCTTGTTTTCCTGCTCTCGCAAATAGTATTTCAATTAAAAATTATGGCCATAGTTCACTTTTAATCAAAGGTGATAATAAATCAATTTTATTAAATCCATTTAAATCTGTAGGTTGTGCTAAAAATTTAAAAGAGCCTAATATTAATGTTGATCTAATTTTTGCAAATTCTGAATTAGCTGATGAGGGTGCAAAAGTCGCCAAAGGATTATTTTTTGTTAATCCTGGTTCATATCTAGTAAGAGGATTTAATTTTGAGGGATTTGCAATACCTCATGATCGTCTTGATGGTAGGAGATATGGTCAATCAACTTTATGGACATGGACTCAGGGTGGATTTAGGTTTGCCCATTTAGGAAGTACAGCATCTAAAATTTCCACAGAAAATAAAATATTAATTGGTAATCCAGATGTCTTAATTATTGGTGTCGGTGGTGGACCAAAAACTTACACTGGGGCTGAAGCTGCATTAGTAGTAAAAAATCTTAAACCTAAATTTGTAATTCCTGTACAATATTCAAAAGGTAATATTTCCTCTCAATGCGATCTTTCTGATATTGGACAATTTATAAGTTCAATGCCTAATGTAAAAGTAAGGAATGTAGGTAATACATTTAATATTAAAAAAATTGAAGATGAAATGGTCATACTAATTATGAAATCTCCTTAACTTGATCAATATCAATATATTCGTATAGGAATTTTTTCATTTGAGATTGAGAACCTATACTCACTCTAATAGATCCATTTATTAAATTTTTACCCTTCATATTTCTTACAAGTATTCCCCTCTCTTTTAGTTCCTTTTCTACTTTTAATGAGTCATTTTTTGGCCACAGTAAGAAATAATTTCCTCCATTAATATGATATTTTATTTGATATTTAATAAGCTCATCTTTTAACCAATGTTTAGCATTTATTACTTCTTGCACATAATTATCTATGTAAGCTTGATCTTTTAAAGCTGCAAAAGTAGCCTCAACTGCAATACTGTTAATATCATAAGGACCAGTTACGCATTTTATATTCTTTATTATTTTTTCTGCACCAATTGCGAAACCAATTCTTAAGCCTGCTAATCCAGCTGTTTTTGATAATGATCTTAAAACTATTATATTCTGAAATTCGTTAAAATTAACTTCTGGGATAATACTAATATTGTCAAAAGCTTCATATAATTCATCAATCACAATAAGTGTACCCTTTGATATTTTTGCTAGCTTAAATATTTCTTTGGCACTTAATTTTGTACCAGTTGGATTATTAGGATTGCATATCATTAATATTTTTGGCTTTCTTTCTAATAAAATCTTATAGATATTTTCTAAAGGATAATTAAAATTATTATTTTCATAAGGGATATTAATTATATTCATCCCTTGCATATTTGCACAAGGATAATAATAACCAAATGTAGGAGTAGTTGTTAGGAAGTCATCAGCTTTGCTGCCATAAGCTAGAAAAATAGAATGAATTGCTGCATCAACACCATTAAACATACAAATTTCTTCAATTTTTATCTTATTAAAAGGGATTTTATTATTTAAATTTTGAATAAATGCTTTTTTTATTCCCATATATTCTGGATAAATAGCTAATTCTTTTAGATCAAATTTTCTTATTGCTTCAATTACTCTTGGACTTGGTCCAATAGTATTTTCATTAAAATCTAGTCTAAGATAACCTCTCCTGCCCTCCAGAGGGGCGGAATAACCTTTCATAAACTCAATCTCATTTCGAGCTCTTGGAGAATTTAAGTTTTGGCTGTTAATTTGACTCACATTCTTTCAAGTGAAGGGATTCCAAGTAATTCCAGTCCAAGTTGTAGTGTTTTAAGTGTTAGTTTGCATAAAGTTAGTCTATTTGTTTTTTGTGGTTCATTTGCTTTTAGTATAGGAATTTGATCATAAAATCTATTGAATATTTGACTTAAATCAAAAAGATAATTGCAAAGTCTATTAGGAAGTAAATCTCTTTCAACTTCATTTATAATTTCGTCGAATTTCAGCAACTCTCTAATTAATACTTTCTCAATTTCATCCAGATTTTTTAGAGAGAACTCATTATCAGCGAAATCTCCTCCTCTCCTTTTAATGCCAGCTATTCTAACAATAGTATAAAGAATATACGGTGCTGTATTCCCTTGTAACGCCAACATTTTATCAAAACTAAACTGATAATTTGATATTCTATTTTGACTCAAATCAGCGTATTTTACTGATGCTATGCCTACTGTAGTTGAGACATTATTTATGAATTCATCAGTTTCATTCCTGCCTTCGTCTTTGATTCTTCTAAGTAAATCTTCTTTTGCTCTTTGAACAGCTTCATCTAAAAGATCTTTTAATTTTATAGTGTCACCAGATCTTGTCTTGAATTTCTTGCCATCTAAACCTTGAACTAGTCCAAACGGTACATGCTTTACTTGGCAATTGGGTGGTATCCATTTGGCTTTATTGGCAACTTCAAAAATTCCTGAAAAATGATTAGCTTGGCCTGAATCAGTAACATAAAAAATTTTAGTCGCGCCATCACCTTTTGGAGGTGGTGCAAATCTATATTTAATGGCAGCCAAGTCAGTAGTTGCATAATTAAAACCCCCATCTCTTTTTTGAATAATCAAAGGTAGTGAATTACCTTCTCTATTTTTAATATCATTTAAAAAAACACATTTTGCACCATTATCAAGTAAGACTAAATCTTTTAGTTCTAATTCATTAACAATATTTTCTAAAAATTTATTATAGAAAGACTCTCCTCTCTCTGTAATTCTTATATTCAATCTTTTATATATTTTATTAAATTCTTTTCTTGAATATTTACATAATATTTCCCATATCTTTAAATTAGTATTATCTCCGTGTTGTAATTTAATAACTTCTTGCCTTGATTTTAATTTAAAATCAGAATCAGTATCAAATTTTAATTTTGCTTTTTTATAGAAATCCATTAAATCTGCAATATCTATATTTAAAGGATTACTTATTATTGATGGTTCAAAATCTTTAATATATCTTATTAACATTCCGAATTGTGTCCCCCAATCACCTATATGATTTATACGAATTACATTGAACCCTCTTAATTCAAAAACTCTTGAAAGACAGTCGCCAATTATAGTAGATCTCAAATGTCCTACATGCATCTCTTTAGCTATATTCGGACTAGAAAAATCTACAACAACTGTATTATTAAAATTAATTTTATCATTTATTATTGGAACTATACCAAGTTTTTTATCTTGCAATATTTGATTAACTTCATTTTGAAGTCGACTATCATTTACTTTAATATTTATAAACCCGGGTCCTGCAATTTTTGGTTCTGAACAAATCTCTTTAAAATTTGCATTAGATAAAAGTTTCGCAACAATTTTTTCTGCAATTATACGAGGGTTTTTCTTGAAAACTTTTGATAAGATTAGTGCGCTATTTACTTGAAAATCTCCAAATTCAGGTTTGCTAGCTTTATTTACTTGTATGTCTATATTTATATTTTTAGCTTTTGCGTATGAGAATTCATTTGGGAATGCTTGTTTAAGAGCTGACTCAAAATAAGACTTTAACTGTCGTGAAAGTTTCAGCATCTAGTAACTCTCCTTTTTATCAAATCTCATGCTCATATCTATCCAAGAGCTTTTTGTTATTGGGGCACTTGTTGATATTAGATCAACACCAGAAAATTTATAATCTTCTACGTTTTTGGGATCAATACCAGAAATTTCAATAACTAAGTTTCTCGTTATTCTCTGATCTGATTTATTTGCAATTTCTCGTAGCTTAGGAACAAGACTTTTTATCTCATTGAGATCCATTTCATCTAATAAAATTCCATCTGCTCCTTTTTCTGCTGCTTCAATAGCTTGAGTTGCTGTTTCAGCTTCCACAATAATTCGTGTAGTCCATGGACTGCTCATTCGTATTTTTTTTATTGAAGGACCAATCCCTTCCGTCCAAGCGATGTGATTCTCTTTTATCATTGCAGCATCATCTAATCCTAATCTGTGATTTACACCACCACCACAACGAATTGCATATTTCTCAAAGACTCTTAGACCTGGTGAAGTTTTCCTTGTGTCACACAGCAATATTCCTGAACCTTTTAATTTTTTGACTAATAGAGAAGTCGCAGTTGCAATCCCTGATAAATGCATTGCTATATTTAAACTAGTCCTTTCCCCAGTTACTAAGGATGAATTAGGGCCTTGTAAATTTAATAATTTTTCACCTTTTTTGATCTCGTCTCCATCATTCTTGAGTAACTCAATATGAACTAACGGATCTATAGTCTTAAAAAGTTTTTTAATTATAAGACCGCCACAAAAGACACCATCGTTTTTTGTGACCCAATAAGCTGAAACCGTTTGATTATCAAAAATGACTTTAGTTAAATCTCCTCTGCCAATATCTTCACTGATCCAAAGGTTTATCATTTGACTTATTGTTGGTGATCTTAAATCCACGTTTATTATTTGTTGGAGTAATTATTAAAAATATATTTTAAACTATTTACCTATACAAAATTTTGAAAATATTCTTTCTAAAACTGATTCTGTTATTTCATCTCCAGATATTTCACCAAGTTTATGAATAGCATCTCTCAGGTCAATAGTCCAAAAATCCCATGGTAGACTTTCACTTGCAACTACTTGTATCTGTTCAAGGGACATATTTGCACTTTCTGCTAAATGAAGCTGTCTTTCATTAAATGCATATTCAACATTCTCCATATTATTAGAACCACAAATTTCAAGGATTTTTTTTATAAAAAATTCTTCCCCTTGTCCAGTTTTAGCGCTATAAATCACATCAGCTTGCTTTTCGCTTTTGATTATTTTAAGGTCTGCTTTATTTCCTAAGATAATCTTTGGCAAGTCGGATGGTAAGACTCTAAGAAGATTATCATCACCTTTACTCCAACCTTCGCTAATATCAAATATTAAAACTGCAATATCACAGTTTTTTATTGCACTTTTGCTTTTTTCAATACCAAGTTTCTCAACTGCGTCGTTTGTACAATGAATTCCAGCTGTGTCAATTAATCTAATAGGTATTCCTTGTAAAACAATGTCTACTTCAAGTAGATCTCTTGTTGTTCCAGGTATATTAGTAACTATTGATCTTTCCATTTTAGATAGTTTATTTATTATTGAGCTTTTCCCTACATTTGGTAAACCTATTAATACAATTTTCAGTCCATTTCTAATTGGAGAAATTACTTTAGAATCTTGAACTAACTTTAAAAGATTTTCTTGCACATTTTTAATGTTAAGTAAAAGATCTTGAGGATTTAGCAAGGGCAGATCTTCTTCAAAATCCACTCTTGCTTCAATTTCTGAGAGCTGATCTAAAAGGATATCTCTCATATTTTTTATTTTTTTATTAATCTCCCCAGAGAGACCATTCACAGCTATACGGGCAGCCTTTTGACTTCTTGCGGCAATAAGATCTTTAACTGCCTCTGCTTGCATTAAATTCATACGTCCATTGAGGACTGCTCTCTCGCTGAACTCTCCAGGTAAGGCTCTTCTTACAAGCGATGTCTTTAGTAAATTTTCTAAAATTTTTTGAACAGAAAAAACTCCACCATGACAGTGGATTTCCACAATGTCTTCGCCTGTAAAACTTCTTGGTTCATTCATTATTAGGATTAATACCTCATCAATTAATTCTTTTTTATCTAAATCTTTAATAAATCCGTAAAGTATGCGGTGACTTCCCCAATCTTGTTTCCCTGGAATAGTTACTATCTTTTGGGTCGCTTCCTTAGCATTTATTCCAGAAATTCTTATCACAGCAATCCCTCCTTGTCCAGGAAGAATTGCTGTTGCAACTGCTGCAATGGTATCTTGGTCTTTTTGAATCTTAGTCATTGAATTTATTTAGTTATAATTCAGCAAGTCAAAGTCGTTACTAGCATTTTTGTTTATTGTAATGAATTTAAGTTCATCAAGAATTTTTCGCAAATTTCAACAATTTTTAAATTGGCTATGGAATGTTGATGGATCGCCTGCAGAAAGGGCAAGAGGTATTGCTGTTGGTATATTTAGTGGATGTTTTCCTTTATTTGGTTTTCAAACAATATTTGGTGTTATGTTAGCAAGTTTAGTGAACGGCAATAGATTACTTGCTGCAACTGGTACTTGGATAAGTAATCCTTTTACATATATACCTTTGTATTTATTCAATTATAAAATAGGTTTATTTATTCTTGGTGAGAAGAGTGATTTTAAAAATCTAAGGCAATTTAATACAGAAGAAATTTGGAGCCATGGTTGGTCAATTAGTATTAAATTATTTATTGGATCATTTACAACGGGATTAGTTTTTGGTTCATTTTTTGGCTTGTTAGTTTACTTATTACTTTCTCGAAAAGAATAAAAAAATAACTAGTACTTCATAATAATTATTTTTAAGTTAATCCAGTTCTAGCAATATTTATTACGTCAGCCATTGATTTGATTTGATCAATTGTTTTTTGTAATTGATCATAACTCACTAATTCAACTCTTAAATCTATACAAGCTGGATTCCCTTGAGATGTTTTGACTCTTGCATCACTTACATTTATAGCACTATCTGATAGACGCAATAAAATATCTTTAAGGACTCCTACTCTATCAATTACTTCAATTCTTAGTTGAACTTGAAATCTTTCAATCCTTGAGGAATTTAAACTATTCCATTTTACAGGTAGTCTCCTTTCTACAGGGATAGAGTTAGTATTAATACAATTTAATCTATGAATTGTTATCCCATGATTGCCTAATGCGATAGTGCCAATAATTTTTTCTCCAGGCAATGGGCTACAACAACCTCCTATTCGATAATCAAGTCCTTCAATGCCTATAATAGGTGAGTTGTTATTTAATTTTTTCTTAGAATCATATGTCTGAACATTTTCCGTAACTCTTTTTGCTTCCTCAATATTTGAAACTGCAGATTCTTCAGCTAAATTTTTTAATCGAATCTCTTCTTGCAGTCTATTTAATACTTGATGAAGAGTTATTTCTCCAAATCCTAATGTTGCAAGAAGATCATCAGTAGTTTTCAGATTGCATCTTTCAACTACTTTGTTCATAGAACAACTATGAATTAATTGATCAAGTCCTTTCCTTCCAAGTTCCTTCTCAAGTAGTTCTTTCCCTCTCTGAATAGTTTCATCACGATGACTTTTCTTATACCATTGCCTAATTCGATTGCGTGCTGTTGGTGTTGCTACGAAATTAAGCCAATCCAAACTCGGATGAGCAGATTTGCTAGTTAAAATTTCTACAAAATCACCATTGCTTAGTGAAGTCGATAAAGAACATAATCGATCATTAATTTTTGTCCCGTTACAATGATTTCCTATCTCAGAATGAATGCGATAGGCAAAATCAATAGCTGTTGCCCCCTTCTTAAGCCCGACAACGTCACCATTGGGAGTGAAAACAAATACCTCCTCTCCGAATAAGTCATCTTTTATAGAAGCTAAGTAGTCATTATGATCACTTTTTGCACTTTCTTGCTGCCATTCGATAAGTTGTCTTAGCCAATTAAACCTTTCTGTATTATTAGATGCTGGAGAACCTCCTTCTTTATATTTCCAGTGAGCAGCAATCCCAAATTCTGCTACTTGATGCATCTCGGGAGTTCTAATCTGCACCTCGATTGGCCTATGTCGACCAATAACTGAAGTATGAAGAGATTGGTAGCCATTAGGCTTTGGTAAACCTATATAATCTTTAAACCTGCCAGGTATTGGTCTGAAAGTATCATGTACTACTGCTAATGCCCTGTAGCATGATTCAACATTAGGAACTATAATCCTTAAACCAGCAACATCATAAATTTCATTAAAAACTTTTTGCTGTCTTTGCATTTTATTCCAAATGCCATAAAGATGTTTTGGCCTCCCATTGATATCACAACTTTTTAAGCCTACAGAAATAAGTTGACTCTCAAGTAATGAAATTGTATTGTTTAATCTTTTTTCTCTATCACTGCGTTTTGTTGAAACTTCTTGTTGCATTTCTCTAAATGCATCTGGTTCTAATTGTTTAAAAGCTAAATCTTCCAATTCCCATTTAAATCTTCCTATCCCTAGTCGATTAGCTAATGGTGCGTAAATTTCTCGGGTTTCAAGGGCAATTCTTTGTTGTCTATCAAAATCTAAAGATTCAATAGTTCTCATATTATGCAATCTGTCAGCAAGCTTTACTAGTACAACTCTTATATCACTAGCCATTGCAAGAAACATTTTACGTAGATTTTCGGCTTGAGCTTCTGTTCTATTCGTAAAATGGATCCCACCAAGTTTTGTCACACCTTCAACAAGTTCCCTTACCTCACTTCCAAAATATCCTTCTAATTTTTCGGGGGAAATATCTGTATCTTCAACAACATCGTGCAAGAAACCAGCTGCAATAACACTTGGACTTGCACCAATTTCCCTCAGTAAATCTGCAACTGCGACTGGATGGACAATATATGGATCTCCACTTTTTCTGAATTGTCCATGATGTAATTGAAAAGCCATATCAAAAGCATTTGATAAAAGTGCTTCTGAATCAAGAGGACAAGTTTCACCTTTGCCAGGTGGAATATTTTCTAAAATTCTTTTTAACCAATCAGGTAAAGGAATTTGATAATCTTCTGTTTTGCTTATCTCATGTTTTTTTAATTTTGGCTCACTAGAAAATATCGTTTCACAGGCCATTTCGGCCCGGCTTGTATTGCGTACTGAGGTGGCGTTACTCATCCGACCTTGCGCATTTACCTATAATATTCAGTTAGGGGAATCCTCGCTACTGCAATGAAGAATATTTCAAACGAAGTGTTAGGAATCAAATCATTGAAAGTTCGTTATTCGAGGCATTCAAGTTGGGTTCTTAATGGAATAGATCTCAGTCTCTTTTCAGGTGAAAGCCTTGCAATAGTTGGAAGTTCAGGTTGTGGAAAGAGTACTTTGGCTCAATCAATACTTAAATTACTTCCAGAATCTTCCTCGGTAGATGGATTGATATCTTTAGGTGGAAAATCAATTAATAAATTAGATGAATTATCAATGCAGCAATTAAGAGGTGAATATGTGGGCCTAGTATTTCAAGACCCAATGTCTCATTTGAACCCATTAATGAGTATTGGGGATCACTTAATGGATATATTCAATTCGAGAAAGCTTCTAAAGACTAAAAAATGGAAACTTCGTGAAACAAAAAGACTTCTTAATATGGTTGGGATTGATATTAGAAGAATTGATGCATATCCACACGAACTAAGTGGTGGTATGCAGCAAAGATTAGGAATTGCCCTTGCTATAGCTTTAAATCCATCTTTGATTATTGCTGATGAGCCTACGACGAGTCTTGATATTAAAATTACAAATCAAATAATGGGAGAGTTATCAAAATTGTGCAAAGAGCTTGGGATTGCACTTCTCTTAATTAGTCATGATCTTAAGCTTGCTTCAAAATGGTGTGATCGTATAGCAATAATTGACAGAGGAAAAATAGTCGAGAATGATTTTAGTGAAAAGATCCTAAGAGACCCCTCTTCAAAAACAGGACGGGAATTTTTTAAATCATCTAATTTAAAGGAATGGAATATCCCTTATCAAAAAAAAATAAAAAATACAATTTTAGAAGTTGAAAATTTGAGGTATTGGCATTCAGATTCAAATTTTATTTGGAGGAATAATTGGATTAAAGCAGTTGACGGAGTAAGTTTTCTCTTACATGAAAGTGAGTCACTTGGTGTTATTGGGGCTTCTGGTTGCGGGAAAAGCACGTTATGTAAATGTCTGGTTGGATTATTAAAAATTCGCGGAGGGATCATAAGAATGAATGGTGAAAAAATTCATTGCGATCAAAATAAATTTTCAAGAAATCAATATAGAAATATTCAAATGATATTTCAAGATCCTTTTGCTTCCTTAAATCCAAAAATGAAGGTAATGGAAATAATATCTGACCCATACTTAATTCATAATATATGTTCGAAAAGTCAAGCCAAGGAGAAAGTAAGACGTTTGTTATCTCAAGTTGGCTTAGAACCAACTTGCAATTTTGAAGAGAAATATCCTGGTGAATTATCTGGAGGGCAAAGGCAAAGAGTAGTTATTGCCAGGTCATTAACTACTAAACCTAAAGTCCTTATTTGTGATGAAAGTATTAGTATGCTTGACCCTCAAATAAGATTTGATATCTTGAATCTTTTAGCTTACCTTAAAATACAATTTAAATTATCTATATTATTTGTTACACATGATTTAATTGTTGCAAAAAAATTTTGCGAAAGGCTATTGGTTATGGATAAAGGACAAGTCATTGAGTGCGGTGAAACTAAAAAGATTTTTAATAACCCAAAAAGTGTAATAACTAAAGATTTGATAAAAAATTTAGACTAATTTATTTATTATTTTTTCTATTTTGAAGTAATAAAAGTGTTTTTGAGAATACTTTTGGTAAAGGTGCACTGAAATCAAGACTTTGTCGAGTAATTGGATGTATTAATCCAAGTTTTATTGCATGTAGTAATTGACCAGAGAGTTTAATAGGAAATTTTAAACTTTTACTGTATGTTATATCTCCTAATATAGGGTGTCCGATATGAGAACAATGCACTCGAATTTGATGAGTTCGCCCAGTATCAAGTTTGAATTTAATTAATGAATAATTACCTAAACGTTCCTCCATTTCCCAATGAGTGCATGCATATCTACCTGAGTCGTTATTTACTACAGCATATTTTTTGCGGTCATATTCACTCCTTCCTATATTGCCAATAATACTTCCAGATGACGCACTGAGATTTCCATGCACTATTGCAATGTATTTTCTTGATGCAATTCTTTTTTGAATCTGTTCCTGTAAGTGAACTAAAGCTTGCTGCGTTTTAGCTACAACAATACATCCTGTCGTATCTTTATCTAGTCTATGTACAATCCCAGGACGAAGCTTGCCTCCAATGCCTTGTAAATCTTTGCAGTGATGAATTAAACCATTTACTAATGTTCCACTTTTATTACCTGGTGCAGGATGAACAGTAATGCCTGCTTTTTTATTAATTACAATAATGTGCTTATCTTCAAATAAGATGTCTAAATCCATTGCTTCAGGTTGAAGATAGGATAGGGGTTCAGGAGGTGGTAGCCATATGACTACGTTATCTCTAGGCCTAAGAGGTGTTTTTGCTTTTCCTATTATATTATTTACTTTCACATAGCCAGCGTTGATTAGTTTTTGAATTCTTGCTCTACTTTGTTCAGGCCTTTGACTGACAAGCCATCGGTCAAGACGCATCGGTAAAGGTCTACAGTATTGAAGAGTGATTAACTCTCCTTCACCTTCTCCGAATTCTTTTTCAAATGCTTGTGTCAAGGTTTTTCAAGTGAAATTTTACCTAAAAACTTTTTCCTAAAGTCATCTAAAAGTCTTTGAGCCATTCGATTTGTATCAGATGATGTATGAATGTTCGCAGCAGCTTTTAACCAATCATATCCATTATTATTTTGTAAATATTCAATTCCATAACGCTCGTTTAAATTATTAATATATTTATTATTAAATCCTTCTAAAATTTTTAAAAATTTAGTTGCTATTATCTCAGTATCGTATGAGGCTTCTCCAATATCGTCACAAATAGCTAGTAATATTGCAGAATTTTGGTCATCTATTTTTGGTGGAAGTATTCCTGGTGCATCAAGGAGGTCTATTTCGTTCCCAATCCTTACCCATTGTAGAGATTTCGTTACACCAGCTCTTCTTGAGCTTGCAGCCACTTTCTTATCCACTAGACGATTAATGAGTGCAGACTTCCCTACATTTGGGAATCCTAAAAGCAATGCTCTAATTGGTCTTTTTTGCATCCCTCGAAATACTCTCCTTTTATTAATTTCGTAGCCTGATTGGATAGCAGCTTGCTTTATTCGACTGATACCAATTCCTGATTTTGCATTGCACCATAAAGGATCTAAATTTTTTTCTTTGAACCATTTATGCCAATTTGTTTTATCTTCTGGAATTATCATATCCTGTCTATTAATGACTAAAATATGTTTTTTCCCAGTAGTCCACTTTTCAAATCGAGCGTGTGATGAAGCAATAGGAATTCTGGCATCTCTTACTTCTATTACTAAATCTACTTTTGAAAGGTTCTTTTTGAGTTGTCTTTCTGCTTTTGCTATATGACCCGGATACCATTGTATTTTTGGAGCATTCATGCTCTTAACTCACCGAGATAAAGATTCTATTTTTATCCTATCAATAATTTTAACTTCTATATCAACAATAAAAATTATTGGAAAATTGAACGAAGTATTAATTGATGTATATATTTTTTACAATTTGGAACTTTATTATTTGCACTGTAAAATTTGATAATTAGTTCAAAATAGAGTACAAAACAGCGTTTTAAAGGAATTAATCTTTAAAGTCGGACCTCAATCACTATGGCCAGATAGGTTCTCTGTCCTTTGATTTCCCAATTTAGTCCAGATAAGAGTTAATCTCACAAGGTTTTTTACTTTTGAGGTCCCTTATGGCAAAGCGTTCCCTGTCTAGTCTTGGTGCAGAAGACCTATCCGGCAAGCGCGTTCTCGTAAGGGTTGATTTTAATGTACCTCTTGATGATGAAGGTTCAATAACAGATGACACTAGAATTAGAGCAGCTATACCCACAATTGAATATTTAGTGAATAAAGGATCTCGTGTTGTTTTATGCGCTCATTTTGGAAGACCAAAAGGCCAAGTTAATGAAGCTATGAGATTGACTCCGGTCGCAAAAAGGTTAAGCGAATTACTTGGGAAACTAGTTGTGAAGACAGAATCTTGTTATGGAGATGACCCTGAAAAAAAAGTAAACGAAATGAATAATGGAGACGTTGTTCTTCTAGAAAATGTTCGTTTTGTTGAGGGTGAAGAAAAAAATAATTCTGAATTTGCAAAAGATTTAGCATCATTCACTGATCTTTATGTAAATGATGCATTTGGAGCGGCACATCGTGCCCATGCTTCAACAGAGGGTGTTACTAAGTTCCTTAAACCATGCGTTGCTGGATTTTTAATGGAGAAAGAACTTAAATATCTTCAAGGTGCAGTAGATGAGCCTAAAAGACCATTAGCAGCGATTGTTGGAGGTTCAAAAGTTAGTAGTAAAATAGGAGTTTTAGAGTCTTTAATTGATAAGTGCGACAAAATTTTGATTGGTGGAGGAATGATTTTTACCTTCTATAAGGCAAGAGGATTATCTGTTGGTAAAAGTTTGGTAGAAGAAGATAAATTAGAACTTGCTAATGAGCTTGAACAAAAAGCAAAATCGAAGGGAGTTCAATTACTTCTTCCTTCAGATGTAGTTCTCGCAGATGACTTTTCTCCAAATGCCTCTGCCCAAGTAAAAACAATTGATTCAATTACAGATGGTTGGATGGGTTTAGATATTGGACCTAATTCAATTAAAGAATTTCAAAATGCCCTTTCAGATTGTCAAACAGTAATTTGGAATGGTCCAATGGGTGTGTTTGAATTTGATAAATTTGCTGCAGGGACTAATGCTATTGCGTCAACTCTTGCAGAATTAAGTGAATCTGGCTGTTGCACCATAATCGGAGGAGGAGATTCAGTAGCAGCTGTAGAGAAAGCTGGTTTGGCTAGCAAAATGTCACATATTTCCACCGGTGGAGGAGCTAGTTTAGAGCTTCTTGAAGGGAAGATTTTGCCTGGGGTTGCTGCTCTTGATGATGTCTAAATTGATGAATAATTTAAATTGTGTGTTCAGATATTACTTTTATCATTTTTCTTATTGAAATAATTCCTTTTGGGTGAATAAGAATAGCTTCTAAACTTTGATCTAATGGCTTTTGAGGTGCTCTAAGTGTCTTGAAAATACCACCTGCAACCAAAGGATTTAATTCAATATTATCTTTTTTTATATTATCCTTTTTTTTGTATTCAGAAATTGCTAAACCACCTGCTAGAAAATCATTTTCTAAAGGATTCTCTAAAATTATATCAACATAATATTGTTCACCTGTTAAGACAGTATTTGGCGTATTAAGTATTACTTTTAATGGACTATTCTCTGATTTTATTATACTTGTTTCATTAATTATTTTATAAGAGCTTATTATATTTTCATCAATTTCTAAAATCAATTCCTGAAATGATTCAAGTTTAAAGGTTTGCCCAGACTGGGATTTTTCAGCTTTTATAGATAATTTAATATTTTTTTCATTGTTAGAGATTTCATTGCCATTAATTATTTTCCATTTGATATTAAAAAAATCTCCTGCAAGTAAATCCCTCTTTTCTTTGAACTTTAAATATTCAGTGCTTGTAAAAATTTGCTTGATATCTTTATCTGTTGGTTGATTTAATGCTTTTTCTAATGCAGAAAAAAAATTATTTTTTTTATTTTTATTTATTTCTGAGTTGGCAGATGTTCCACAAATGGCATTAGAAAGTAAAATTCCCGAAACTATTAAGTTGAAGAAAAGTTTCATTATATTTTTATTCAGCTACATATAAATTAGTAGAAAGTGGAGTTATTGTCTTCATGCCAAATATTCTAATAGCGGCAAGTGGTACGGGAGGTCATATTTATCCTGCCTTAGCCATAGCAGAGTCTCTGCCAGCTGAATGGAAAGTGGTTTGGCTAGGAGTCCCCAATAGACTCGAGATAAATTTAGTCCCAAAAGAATTTAATTTAGTTAAAATAAATGTTGGCGGTTTACAAGGTAATAATTTTAATAAATTATTAAAATTATTTAAATTAATAATTTCAATAATTCCAGTAATTAGAATTATTAAAAGAAATCAAATTGATGTTGTATTTACTACTGGTGGTTATATCTCTGCCCCTTCTATTTTGGCTTGTAAAATCTTAAATGTAAAAGTCATACTTCATGAGTCTAATGCAATACCAGGAAGAGTCTCATCTTTATTAGGCAGATTCTGTGATGAAGTTCATTTAGGATTTGATTTAAACGATAGTTATCTTTATGGCTGCAAGAAGAAAATAACTGGTACACCTTTAAGGGATCAGTTTTACATAAAACAAAAACGGCCTAACTGGCTCCCCTCTGGAGAAGGATTGCTAATTATTATTATTGGAGGAAGTCAAGGATCTTTAAGTCTTAATAGATTAATTGAGGGCTCATTAGAATTGCTAATTGAAGTTGGTTGTCGAGTAGTTCATTTGCATGGACCTAACGAAAAATCAGTAAATAAATTTAAACATCCTAATCTAGTAAAAAAAATTTTTTCTGATGAGATGCCGGCACTTTTACAACATTCTGATCTAGTTATTAGTCGTGCAGGAGCCGGAATAATAAATGAGTTAATTATTACAAATACTCCTTCTATTCTTATCCCTTTTTCAAAAGCTTCATTAGATCATCAATCAGCAAATGCATCTTATTTAGCATCTAAAGGCGCAGCTTGCATAATTTCAGAAAATTGTTCATTAATAAACTTTCAAAACTCTCTTTTAAGAATTATTGATACTAAATCTAATAGGATACTCTCTAAAATGAAAGAAAATATTAAATCTATAAAAACAAGAGACTCGAAGAGTATGGTATTGGAATCAATTTTTAATTACAATTAATATCTTTTATTGCATTTATAATTCGATCATTATTCTTTTTAGTTTGTAAACTTATTCGAAGCCAATTAGGTCCAAGATTTTTAAATTTACTGCAATCTCTTAAAATTATTCCTTGTCTAAATAACTTATCTCTTAAATAATTTAAAGGTTTTGGACTATGAATTAATTGAAAATTTGTTGTTGATAAATAAGCTTTAATATTATTTATAGAGTTTAAATTTTTATTTAATCTTTTTCCTTCTGATGAGATCCATTTATTTATCTTTATGTTCCAGGACTCTTTTAGTGAAATATCATTCATTATTTGAATACCAACGTTATTTGCAAATTGATTAATAGGCCATGGATCTCTAAAGTTTCGCCAGTTATTTATTCTTTTTGAGGAGGTAATCGCATATCCTAATCTTAATCCAGGTATTGCATATAGCTTAGTTAAACTTCTAATGACAATTAAATTATTAAAAGTTTTTGTTAGGGGTATTAAAGACTCATTTTTACCAAGTGGACATAAACTGAGAAAAGCTTCGTCACAGATAATAAGTTTAAAATGATTTAAAAGACGAGTTATGGATTCTCTGGACCATAAATGTCCTGTTGGATTATGTGGATTTGTTATCCATAAAACATCTCTATTTTTATTAGTAAGATTTAATTCTCTCATGTGAGAATTTAATTCCATATCTAATGGTATAAAATCGTACTTGCCGTTCCAGCATTTTAACGCTCTTTCATAATCTGAAAAAGATGGTTCAAATAGTGTACTTGTACCCGTTATTGATGCGTCTCTGGCTGCCCAAGTTATAAGCTCTGAGGCTCCGTTCCCAGGTAATACCATATTAGGATAGACGTTGTGATCCTTAGCTATTGACTCAATTAGATACGTATAGTTAATGTCTGGATAATGGCTAATATTAAATTTATTTATTGTATTTTTTAAACAATTAAATATTTGTGGTGGTGGATTAAAAGGAACTATTGAAGCACTAGCATCAATAATCTGTGATGAACACATATCTAATTTGATAGAAGCATCGTGGATGTTTCCTCCGTGGTCTATATCAAGGTCTTCCCTAAAATTTGATGAATTTAAATCCAAGGAGCTTCTGATCCAACTGCATCTGAAATATTTTTAAACCCATGTTTTTCGATTTGATTAATTAGTCCTTGCAACATTATTGGGACAGCAGAGGGACCTTGATAAATCCAACCAGTATAAATCTGAATTAAGGATGCTCCAGAAGTTATTCTTTCCCATGCGGATCGAGCAGTTCTAATACCACCTACACCAATAATGGGCATGTCTATTTTATTTAGATATATTCTTTTTACTACTTCGTTTGCTCTTTGGCATATTGGATCTCCACTAAGTCCTCCCTGTTCTTGATCTAATCTTAAACCTGTTTGTTTGATAACTCTTTTTTCAAGACCAAGTCTGTTGATGCTTGTATTTACAGCAATTACTCCGGCTAAGGATTCTTCCATTGCTAAGTTTGATAACTCGTCAATTTGTATATCTTCAAGGTCTGGAGCGATTTTTATTAAAAGTGGAGGGCAATATGGAATCACCTTAAGTCTTCTAATTAAATTTCTTAATTTGTTTTTTTCTTGAAGTTTTCTTAATCCAGATGTATTTGGTGAGCTGATATTAATCACTGCATAATCAGCTAAAGAAGCGAGGATTTCAAGAGAACTTGCGTAATCATCTGCAGCATCTTCAATATTACATATTTTTGATTTACCTATATTGATCCCTAAAGTAATTGGTCTTTTCCCGGGAGGCCTGATTTTTTGTCTGATTAGTGCTTTTTTCATATCTGCAGCACCATTATTATTAAAACCCATTCGGTTGAGTGCCCCTTTCTCTTTTGCAAGTCTAAAAAGTCGTGGCTTCGCATTCCCAAACTGTGGGTGGAAAGTTGTTGTTCCTAATTCAGCATATCCAAAACCCAAGAATTCCCAAATTCCCGCGGCAACACCATCTTTGTCAAACCCTGCTGCCAAGCCAATAGGGTTAGCAAAATGACATCCAAAATAATTTTGAGATAAGCGGTTATCGAAAAGTTTTAATTCGTTTTTTAAGCTTAATAATCCACTTTTAATTAATGGCCACTCCCTTCTTATTGATAATTGAGATAAACTTTTTATAGAAAAATTGAATATCTTTTCAGCATCTAAACCTTCGTCTTGTGATACTAGTGGCTTAAATATTTTGTTGTAGATTAATGAGCTTACACTTTTTTTTAATAGTAAATCTTCTTCCATTTTTAATAATTATGAGTTTCGTAGTTTTATTGTTAATTGTTTTGAAAAACTTACAGCTATTTTATCAACTCGATCATTGTCATTATCTCCACTATGACCTTTAACATACTCAAGATGTACTCCATTAAGTTTAGCTTTATCAAGTGCTTTCCATAAGTCTTGATTTAGTACAGGTTTTTTTGAAGCAGTAAGCCATCCTTTTTTTTTCCAATTATTTATCCAGAGATTCAATCCATCAATTAGATATTTACTATCAGTTTTAAGTATTAGGTTCTTTGATCTTGGTAAATTCCTAATATGCTCAAAAACTTTTAATGCTGCATATAATTCCATTCTATTATTTGTAGTTTGAGGATCGTATCCACCAAATTCTGTTACGGAACCATCATCAAATCTTATTAAAATACCCCAGCCACCTGGGCCAGGGTTGCCACTGCATGCGCCGTCGCTAGCAGCGTTGACTACTGTTTTAATAGAATCAATCATTTTTTTTGCCGATCTTTCGACCGGCATTTCCTTATGATTCAAAACGATAGCAAGAATTTTTATTTCAGAGTAACTTTTCCTCCAACAGCTTCAATTGCTTTTTTCAAAGCTTCAGCCTCTTCTTTTGGCATAGCTTCTTTTATTGTTTTTGGAGCAGCTTCAACCATTGCTTTGGCATCTCCTAATCCGAGACCGGTAGCATTCCTGACTTCTTTAAGAACTTTAATTTTTGCAGAAGCATCAAAGCTTTCAAGAATGACATCAAATTCAGTTTTTTCTTCAGTTGCTTCTGCAGCATCTCCACCGCCGCCCCCAGGAGCAGCCATTACAACGCCTGCGGAAGCTGCAGCAGATACTCCAAATGCTTCTTCTATCTGTTTTACAAGTTCAGATGCTTCTAAAAGAGATAACTCCTTTAAAGATTCAAGAATTTCGTCTGTTTTTTTTGACATGATTTTGTTTAAGCAAAATTTTTAGTTAATTTTTGAGCAAGAAAATTTCAATTTTCGCTGCTTTTAGCGTGTTGATTAAGGGACCTTGCAAGACCAGATGGAGTCTCTTTAATACCGACTGCAATTTTAGTTGAAATTGCATTAATAGCTCCAGCAATTTGAGCCATAAGAGCTTCTTTTGAAGGAAGACTAGCGATGGCTTTTATCTCATTTTGAGATAAAAGTTTTCCTTCAAAAAGACCTCCTTTGGTCTCAGACTTTTGAGTTTCTTTTTGGAAAGATTGAACTGCTTTAACAGCACCTCCAATGTCTCCTTTAACTAAAACAAAAGCATTAGTTCCAGTTAAAAGTGAATTGAGTTCTTTCCAAGTTGAATTTCCATCAATAGCTTTTTTCATCAAGGTATTTTTAGTTACCTTGCAGATGCCATTTTTCTCTTGCAATCTATTTCTGAGATCAGAAATCTCTTTTATAGATAGGCCCTTAAAATCAAGCACAAGCGCTAATTCAGAGTCGTTAAGAAGAAGTTTTAATTCTTCAACTATCTGTTTCTTGCTCTCCAGAGTGCGGCCCATAGTTCAGGATCGTTTAAATTTTGAAGAGTTTTATTAAATACCAAAAATTTTTATACGAGATTGCTTTCGATTTGTTCAACTAGAAAAAATCTTTTGCTACCTCGGCTGGGTTTAAAATTATTTGGATAAAATCCAAATAAACACCAACTGTCTTTGGTAATGAGTCTAACGATGTGTTAAACGAATATATTTTACTACAAAGTAAGTTTAATCGTTCTTAGAGTCTTGAAGTGCTGCGATATCAACTTCGATAGATGGACCCATTGTGGAAGTAATGAAAACTGATTTCCAATACTTTCCTTTTGCTCCAGAGGGTTTATTTCTCTCAATTGTCTCTTGAAGAGTTTTTAAATTTTGAAGTAATGCTTCCGCAGAAAAACTTGCTTTCCCAAAACGAACATGAACAATACCGGCTTTATCTGCCCTGAATTCAAGCTTACCTGCTTTGAATTCTTTTATTGCGTTACCAATATCGTTGGTAACTGTCCCCGCTTTAGGATTAGGCATGAGGCCTCTAGGTCCTAAAACTCTTCCAAGTTTTGCAACCTTTGGCATCATGTCGGGAGTAGAAATTAGAAGATCAAAATTCATATCTCCTTTATTTATTGCTTCAATTAATTCTTCTTCTCCTGAGATATCTGCTCCAGAAGCTTTTGCATCTGCAACCTTTTCTCCACGAGCAACGACTGCAATCCTTACATCCTGTCCAGTTCCTTTTGGGAGAACTACAGTTGTTCTAAGTTGCTGATCAGTGTATTTAGGATCAATCCCTAAACGGATATGAGCTTCTATGGTTTCATCAAATTTAGCATTAGCATTTTCTTTAACTAATTTGATAGCTTCAGTTGGTTCGTAAGCTCTTTTTTCAATTTTTGATGCTAGAGCAGATAGCCTTTTTGTAAGTTTTTTCATGTTTTTTGTGGGGTAAATATCGACAGAATTAAGTCTCCCCCTGTATTTGTTGAAGTAAAAGTTGTTTTGGGTTAGTCAGAAATTGAAACGCCCATGTTTTTAGCAGTTCCCTCTATAACCTTCATGGCAGAGTCAATACTCGAACAGTTTAAGTCAGGAAGTTTCGTTTTTGCAATCTCTTCAAGTTGACTTCGGTTAATACTTCCAACATTCCCTTTGGCAGATTCTCCAGAACCTTTTTCAATTCCTGCAGCTTTGGTAATTAACACAGAAGCAGGTGGTGTCTTTGTAATGAAGGTGAAACTTCTATCTTCAAAAACAGATATTTCAACAGGTATTACAAAACCTGCTTTGTCTTAAGTCCTTGCATTGTATTCCTTACAAAACGCCATAATGTTTACACCATGTTGTCCTAAAGCGGGACCGACAGGCGGAGCAGGATTCGCTTTGCCAGCTTGAAGAGCTAACTTGATCACCGTTACAACTTTCTTTGCCATCAGCGGAAAAAATTAAATAAAATCTATAAATGGCTTTATTTATTAAGGCCATCATTAGCAAGCTAACTTTAGCCTCTTAAATGCCCAAGATGAGCAAATAAGTAAAAGTTATTTAGTTCTGCTTATTTATCTGTGAAAATTCAAGTTCAACGGGGGTATCTCTTCCAAAAATTGATAAAAGAGCTTTCAATTTACTTCTTTCTCCAGAAACTTCAATTACTTGACCTTGGAAATCTTTGAAGGGTCCAGATGTAACAACAATTTGATCACCTTCAGCTAAATCTAATTTTACAACAGTTTTCTTTTCAGCAGCCCGTTTAAATATTCTATTAACTTCCTGCCTACTTAATGGTCTGGGCTTTATATGACCTCTAGATTTTCCTGTCGCTCTTCTATCTTCGGCCCCAACAAAGTTTATTACGTTAGGAGTACTTCTCACGGCCATCATAGTGTCTTCATCAAGAATCATTCTTATAAGGACATAACCGGGAAAAACTTTCTCTTCAATTGTTTGGCGGCTGCCATCTTTTTTCAACTTAACTCCAGGAGTTTGTGGAATTTCAATCTCAAGAATTTTTGCTCCCACTCCAAGAGTAATTGCTCTTTGCTCAAGGGTTGCTTTAACTTTTTTTTCACAACTTGAAGCAACTTGTATCGCATACCATCTAGCAATGGAAGTGTTTGCTTGATGCTTTGAGATTGAGTCTTCTTCCTCTCTTTGATTTGAGAGATCTATTTCTTTGTCCATATCCATTGTTTTTTCTAGCGCTGTCAATTGATTAAATGTGAGGTTTTTTAATTGATATAAGTTATAAAAATATCTGAGATGAGGCCCATCCATAAAATCTACTTACTGCCGCTATTGAGGCGGCTGAAAGCGTCACCATAAGGATAACAGCAATGGATTCGCTAAAAAGTTGTTGTCGTGTGGGCCACACAACTAATTTTAATTCGTCTGTTGTTTTTGAGAGGAAATCCTCCTTTTTGGTGATGGTTGGGGTGTCAACCTCTTGAAGGTTTTCTCTTTCATTTTGTGAATTAGAATTTTCCACTTAAAAAATCACAAAAATTCAATAACATTTTCATTTTTATATTACATACAAGGTGAAATATTAACCATTAATGCTCTGCGTTAAACCTTAATGAGGAATTGCCCTCAGAGGGCGGCAGAACTTTGATTTCTTTGGCATTTTCAAAATTCTCTGCGAGTAACTCAGTCGCTAAAGGATTTTCCAAGTTTCTCCTTAAGACTCTTTTAAGAGGTCTGGCTCCATATTCTGGTTGATAGCCTTCCGAAGCAAGAAAATTAATTGCTTCTTCTTCAATTGACAATATTATGTTTTGTTCTTTAAGAAGATCGACTAAATCTTGCAAAAGAAGTTTGACAATTTTTATAAGGTCGCTACTAGTAAGAGGATTAAACTGGATTACTTCGTCAATTCTATTTATAAATTCTGGCCTAAATTGTTTTTTAAGTGCATTATCTATTTGTGATTTAAGAATATTAATTAATTCACTTTCTTGACTTGGATTAGAAAAAACATTTTTAGAATTTTCTAGTATTTCATGACTTGCGATGTTGCTTGTCATAACTATTACTGTATTTTTGAAATCTATTGTTCTTCCTTGTGAGTCAGTAAGTCTTCCATCGTCGAGAACTTGTAAAAGTATATTAAATACTTCAGTATGCGCTTTTTCTACTTCATCAAGAAGGAGAACAGCATAAGGCCTTGTCCTGACTGACTCTGTAAGCTGGCCGCCCTCTTCATATCCAACATATCCCGGGGGGGCACCTATTAGTCTCGCTACGGCGTTCCTCTCGGAAAACTCGCTCATATCTAATCTAATTAGGGCATCCTCCTCATCAAATAATGATGCTGCAAGCGCTTTGGCAAGTTCAGTTTTACCTACTCCTGTAGGACCTAAAAACATAAAAGAACCAACAGGTCTTTTCGGATCTTTCATTCCTGCTCTGGCTCTTCGGATTGCCGCTGAAACTGCTTGAACTGCTTTATATTGACCAATTACTTTTCTTGAGAGCTCATTTTCAAGTTCTAAGAGTTTTTGTCTCTCTCCCGCTAATACTTTATTTACTGGAATACCAGTTAATCTTGAAACAATATCTGCAATATCATCAGAATCTACTGTATCTTTAATAAATGAAAAACTCTTAACTTTAAGTGCTTGCAGTCTCTCTTTAATATAGCTTTTCTCTTGATTTAAATTTTCTAAATCTCTATATTTTATTTTCGCGGCTTCTTCTAAATTGCCATTTGTTTCAAGTATCTGTATTTTTTTGTGTAAATTAATTTCATTATTTAATATATTTTTTAATTCATTAGACAGTTTACTTTTTGTCTTCCATGAATATATTAATTTATCTAAATCATTAATATAATTCTCTTTTTCGTTCTCTAATTTGATTATTTTTGACTCGGATTGATGTTCTTTTTCAGCGGCTCTAATAGAAAGTTCTAATTTTGCAATTTTTGATTCTAATTCTTCAATAACTTGTGGTTTAGAGGTGGTTTCAATCTTAAGTTGGGCAGCAGCTTCATCGATTAAATCAATTGCTTTATCAGGAAGGCATCTATCACTGACATAGCGATCTGCCAGTCTAATAGCAGTTATTAGTGCTTCATCGCTAATTTGTATTCCATGATGACTTTCATATTTCCCTTTAATTCCTCTTAAAATATCAATACTCAAATCAAGATTTGGTTCTTTAATAAAAACCTGTTGGAAGCGTCTGTTTAGGGCCTGATCTTTTTCTACGGTTTTTCTATAATTTTCTGGAGTAGTTGCACCAATGCATCTTAATTCTCCGCTTGCGAGATAAGGCTTCATTAAGCTACCCGCATCAGCTATTGACCTTTCATTGCTAATAACATTGTGAATTTCGTCAATGAATAAGATAATTCCAGTTTTTGAATTACATATTTCTGTTAATAGAGATCTAAACCTTTCCTCAAATTGACCTCTGAATTTTGCTCCTGCAATTAAAGCACCCATATCAAGCGATATTAACTGTAGACCTTTTAAATTATCTGGAACTTCTCCCTTAACTATTCTTTGTGCAAGAAGCTCTGCAATAGCTGTTTTCCCAACTCCAGAAGCTCCAATAAGAATAGGGTTATTTTTATTCCTTCTCGAAAGTACTTTTATAACTTTTCTAATTTCTTCTTGCCTTCCAATAACTGGGTCCAATTTTTCTGCTTTTGCTGCTTCAGTTAGATTTTTCCCATAAAGATCAATTGCACAGGGCACTTCTTTCTTTTCTGAGGCAATCAAATCATTAATTTGATTTGATTGGTTCTCATTAATTTCACTTTTTAGATTTAATTTTGTAGATATTAGTTCATTTTTTTCTGATGCAATAATAGGGTTTATCTCTTTTGACAGAGCAGAATTATTATTTTGGTTAAAGGAAGAAGGCGTTGGTAAATTTTTTAATTCTTGTTGGAGTTTTTCTATAGGCAGACCAGATTCTTTAAAAAGATTTTCTCCAACTCTTGAGTCTTGGCCTATTGCATTTAAAATATGGGGAATATCTATCAATTTTGAACCCCAATTCTTTCTTAAATTTTCCGCATCATCAAGCATTAATTCTAAATCTTCGCCCACAAATATGTACTGACTTTTACTAGGAGGAACCGAAGCTAATATTTCTTCCAAGTTTTCAAGAAGAATGGATTTTCTTATTGGTAAAAAATCTGTATATTTTTTAAAAAAATTATCAGTAAACAATACTTGTACAAGATGCTCAATATTAAAATTTTCGTGCCTCCATGTTTCAGCTGCATCTTCACCTGATAAAAGAAGATTCCAGGCTTCTTCGCTAAACTTATCAGGATCTTGAGTGAGGCTTCTAATCATGATTTGAAGGTATTAAAAACCGAAATTTTTTCTTATTCTCTCCTTTTATAAGCCAAAAAGTCATTTTGAAATACTTGGAGTGTTAAACAACACAGAGACAATAGATCCTCGAAAACATAAGATCTTAAAAAAGTGCTTAAAAAAGTGAACGAATCTTTTGATCTGTTGGTTGATAATGTTACCGCTCGTGAGGTACTCGATTCTAGGGGCAATCCTACAGTTGAAGCTGAGATTACTCTTGAATGTGGGATAACTGGAAGATCTATAGTTCCAAGTGGTGCAAGTACTGGAGCTTATGAAGCTCATGAACTTAGAGATGGTCAAGATAGATATATGGGGAAAGGTGTTCTAAATGCTGTAAGCAACATTGAAGAGAAAATCGCACCTGCCATTTGTGGTTTATCTGCAATAAATCAATCTGAAATTGATTCATTAATGATTCAGTTGGATGGAACTGAAAATAAATCAAACTTGGGTGCTAATTCAATACTTGCAGTAAGTCTTGCAATAGCCCGAGCAGCTTCAAAAGGGCTTGGCCTGCCACTTTACAGATATATAGGTGGACCAAATTCAAATTTGTTGCCCGTACCCATGATGAATGTGATTAACGGGGGGGCGCATGCAGCAAATAATCTGGCTTTTCAAGAATTTATGATTGTTCCTCACGGAGCGGAAAGCTTTAGACAGGCTTTGAGAATGGGCACTGAGGTTTTTCACTCTCTAAAATATCTTCTTGAGGAGAAAGGTCTTTCAACGGCAGTTGGGGATGAAGGTGGATTTGCTCCTGATTTGCCAAGTAATAAGGAGGCGGGTGATTTACTTCTTAAATCAATTGAGAAAGCTGGGTATAAACCAGGTGAACAAATATCACTTGCTTTAGATGTTGCTAGTACAGAATTTTTCAAGAACAATTCTTATTCATATAATGAAAAAAACTTTTCAAATATCGATATGGTCGATGAGCTTGTTAAGTTAGTTGAGAATTATCCAATTATTTCAATCGAGGATGGTTTGGCCGAAGATGATTGGGGTGGTTGGAAAAATTTGACTCATAAATTAGGAGAAAGAATACAATTAGTGGGCGATGATTTGTTTGTTACTAATACAAAAAGACTTGAGAAAGGAATTAAAGAAAATATTGCTAATTCGATACTCATTAAGGTAAATCAAATAGGAACATTATCTGAGACTTTAAAAGCAATAGAGCTTGCTAAGATATCAAGCTATACAAGTGTTATAAGTCATAGAAGTGGAGAAACAGAAGATACAACAATTGCAGATTTAAGCGTTGGTACAAGGTCTGGCCAAATCAAGACTGGATCGCTAAGCAGAAGTGAAAGGGTCTCAAAATATAATCAACTTTTAAGAATTGAAGATGAATTAGGGGATGATGCTATTTACGCAGGAGCTGTTGGTTTGGGACCAAGAGGAAAAAATAAATAAGATTTTTAGTTGGGCAACCTATCGATTCTTGAATCTCTTTTCATTTTTAATTGTAATTTTATCCAACTAATAAATACAGGAGCTGCTACAAGCAAAGGTATTGGAGAAAAAGCTGATTTATTGCTAGAAACTAATAAAGCTGAAGTAATGCTCAAGCATCCAAGAAGGATTGATTGGCTAAAAGATTGCTGAGCGTTGATCATTCTTCTAAGTTGCCGATCAGATTCTCCCATTCTTATTTGAAGTTGGAGATCACCTTGCTCAAGTCTTTCCAAGCTTTCATCAAGCCTTTTGGGAAGTCCAACGGCTTTACTACCAATTTCTCCAACTTGTCGGCTTATTTCATTTATAAAATCGTTTGAGTTTGCGTTATTTGAGCTCATAAGTGGTATCAGGTAAGGTTTGCAATTGATAGTAAATTGAAGCTTGGATCGAGGCTCCTTCCTACTCCTTCAAAAGTAGATAAAGCTCTAAAAACAAATATTAATTCAACAGGAAGTTGAAAGGGTTTGTCATAGACAAGATCATAAAGGTCTCCAGATAATTTTTTAAAAATACTTGAGTCAAAAGGGGGAGTTAAAGCTTCTTTTAGCATTAACCTAACAAATCTTCTAACTGGACCCGTATCTATATTTTCAGTAATAACTCCAGCAATTTGAAGTTCCTGAACCAATCCAGATGCATCACTGATTGCTGCGGCTTTAACAATGGTTCCTAAACGTTTTCTCAACCTTTCAGATATTAGTCCCATCATCCCAAAGTCATAGTAAATGAGGGCCCCATCGGTAGATATAGCAAGGTTACCTGGATGAGGATCAGCATGAAAAAAACCAAAATCTACAAGCTGCTTCAAATAACTTTTTGCACCTATATCAATAATATTTGATGGATTGATTCCATTAAGTCTTAGATTATTTTTATCGTTGATTTTTATTCCAGGTAAATAATCAAGACATAAGACTTTCTTTGTGCATAAATTCCAATTGACTGAAGGTATTTTTACATTTGGGTCATCAAGAAATTGCTGTTTAAATCTAGCTGCATATTGTGCTTCGATCCCAAAGTCTAATTCTCTCAGAAGTACCCTTTTGCATTCTTTAGCGATACCAATCCAATCTCTTCCGTAACTCCAAGCTTGATTCCTCTGGACTAATGCAGCGACTTGTTGCATAACTTCTAAATCTAATCGAAATAGTTTTTCTAAGCCTGGTCGTTGAATTTTAAAAACTACATCCTTGCCATTATCAAGCTTTGCTAAATGCACTTGAGCTATTGACGCTGCTCCTAATGGTGCTCTCACAATATTTTTAATTTTTTTAAAATTTAATTTCAATTCACTTTTAAGAATAGATTCCACCTTTTCAAATTCAAAAGGTGGAACTTTATCTTGCAATCCCTCAAGTTCTACTATCCATCCAGCAGGAAGGATATCTGGTCTTGCTGAAAGTAATTGTCCTAATTTAATGAAGGCCGAGCCTAAGTTTAAAAATTGTTTTGTTAACCAAAAAGCCCTTATTTTTTGTCTTTCAGATTTCCTTTTTTGTGTAAAACCATTTATATAATTCCACTTTCTAGCATCCCACCATAGAAAGAAAACCAATAAAAATACCACCTTCCATATTTTTAATGATCGTAATATTTTTTTCATGACTTTAATAAATAAGTTATTAAGTTTTAAAGTAATTTATTTGCTTTATCTATTTTTTCTCTGAGTATATCGATTTTTTCAATAGGATCTTTTTTGTCTGAATTGTACGTGGCAGACTCATTAGTTTGATCTTCATTATGTTTGGAATTATTGTTAAGTTCTTCTATCTCTTCAGATATCTCATCCTTCAAAGATTCCCATTCATTCCTAATTTTATTCGGGGTGTCTTGGATGGTTAAAAAAATATCAACAGATTTTTCAACAATCTTTTTGCCAACTCTTGCAGATACCTTCTTAATAACAGTTTTTATAAAGACTTCCGATCTATCCATAAATTTTTTTTTATTTTTACTTAGAATAAAGTAAAAATTAGGTAACTGTCTTTATTTTATCTAAAAAAATCATTGTCTGTATTTAGAAATATTGTATCCGACTGATATAAGGAATCCTACGAGGAGAGGATTAATCCATAAATAAAAAATCTTTTTTGTAATTATTTTTTTTAAGATATGCTCAATAATCTTGCTTAGAACAAAATATTTTTGAAAAAACCTAGGTTTTTTTTTCATTTTTAGAAAAACTAATTAAAGATATGCATAATTAATTTCTATCAACAAATTTTCTTACTAAAATCACTTTATATACTTTTGTGGATGAAAGTCGTATTACTATTAAAGTATTATGCTCAAGCATGAGCAACATCCTTTTAAAATATAGTTCATTTATTCGGAGAATAGAAAACCTTGGAAACAATAGAAGCAGATGTAGTAATCATTGGAGGAGGTCCAGCAGGATGCACTTGTGCTCTTTATACTTCCAGAGCTGATCTTAAAACTGTAATTTTAGATAAAAATCCCGCAGTTGGTGCTTTAGCTATTACTCATCAAATAGCTAATTATCCTGGTGTATCAACTGAAATGAGTGGAGAAGCTTTGCTCGATTTAATGAGAGATCAAGCAATACAATATGGTACTGACTACAAAAGAGCACAAGTATTTGGTGTCGATTTAAGTGGTGACTGGAAAACTGTTTACACACCCGAAGGAACTTTCAAGGGTAGAGCGCTCGTTTTAGCAAGTGGAGCTATGGGAAGACCTGCATCATTTAAAGGAGAAGCAGATTTTTTAGGTAGAGGCGTAAGTTACTGTGCAACTTGTGATGGAGCTTTTTATAGAAATAAAGAAGTAGCAGTTGTTGGAATTAATAAAGAGGCGCTTGAAGAGGCTCAAGTCTTAACAAAATTTGCATCAAAGGTTCATTGGATTACATCAAATGACCCAAAAGAAGATGATCTTCACGCTAAGCAATTATTATCTTTAGAAAACGTACAGCATTGGAGTAAGACTCGTTTGATGTTAATAGAGGGTAATGAAGGTGGTGTAACTGGTATAAAGGTCAAAAATCGTAATTCAGAAAATCAACAGTCACTGGCGGTAGATGGTGTATTTGTTTACATGAGCGGTTCCAAACCTATTACTGATTTTCTTGGAGATCAGGTTGCTTTAAATGATGATGGAGGTGTTGTTGTAGATGATTTCATGGCAACCACATCTGAGGGTGTCTGGGCGATAGGTGATATAAGAAATACTCCTTTTAAACAAGCAGTAGTTGCTGCTTCAGATGGATGTATTGCAGCAATGGCAATTGATAGATTTATAAATAGTAGAAAGTCTATCCGAGTAGATTGGGTCCACTCATAATTAGTTTATTATTAAAGTTTTATAGCTTCAGATACATATGCAACTCCTCCGTAGTAATTAAGAACAGATCCTATATCTTCTCTAATTTTATCAATAATTTCTTGTTCACAAAAAACAATTACATGTGCATTTGAGCCAAGACCAGTAAATTCCATGTCTTCAGTAACAACTCTTTCTGGTCCTCTTCCAGTTGCATGTTTCATCACAGTATATCCAGGAGTTCCAGATCTTTCTAGAGCTGCAATAACTTCGTCTAACTCTCTTTCACTGAAAATAAGATCTAATCTTTTCATAACTCTAAATTGCTGAAGGAATAAGTTTGTTTACTAAGCTCATATACATTGGAATACCAATAACGATATTGAAGGGGAAAGTTAGTCCAAGTGTTGTTGAAATGTAATAGCTGGACTTCGCTTCTGGAACAGTCATTCTCATTGCGGCAGGTACTGCAAGATAAGAGGCACTCGCACATAAAACAACAAAAAGCAATGCATTCCCCGGCCCCAGAGAAAGCGCTTTGGCAACAAAAACACCAATTATTGCATTGAAAATTGGCATTATTACAGCAAATCCAATTAAAAAAGATCCTGCGCTTTTAAGTCTTGGTAATCTTTGTGCAGCTACTATGCCCATATCAAGTAAGAAAAAGCATTCTGCTCCGTAAAATAATTTTCCAGTAAATGGCTGCATTTTTTCTACACCTGCGGAATTACTTGATGCAGTTAAAAATCCAATAATTAAGCTCCCTAAAAGCAAGTAAACTGAGCCATTTAACATTGATTCATGAAGGATTTCCCTTATTTTCATTGGTTTGGCATTAGGCCTTCTTGATGGAGCAGCAATTTTTACTAATAAAAGACCAACAATAATTGCTGGAGACTCCATCAAAGCTAAAGCTGCAACCATGAAGCCATCAAAATGAATACCTTGACTTTCTAAAAAACTTTCCGCTGTGATAAAAGTTACTGCACTTATAGATCCATAAGCAGCCGCAATTGCTGCAGAATTAAAAACATCAAATTTAATCCTTAAGATGAGAAAGCATATTATTGGTATGAAAAGCGACATTAAAATCGCAGCCCCAACAGTAGGAATAACGAGTCCCCCAAACCCACTTTTTTGAAGCTCAATTCCACCTTTAAAGCCTATTGCTAACAGAAGATAAAGAGAAAAAAGCTTCGGTAAAGGAGCTGGTATCTCAAGATCAGATTTGAGGAAAACTGCAATTGTTCCAAGGAAGAAAAAAAGTACTGGAGGAGATAGTACGTTTTGAAGAATTAAATTGACTTCCATAAAATCCTCATATTTTTAAAAAATTAATCAAATTATATTTTTATTAGGTTTAAAGCTCTTTTAAGGCTTCTTCAAGTGCTTCTTTCCTTGTCCCAATTACTTCAACTCCAAATTTTGAAAGTCTATCTTTAACTTTCCCATTCGCCCCTGCAACATAAGCTTTCCTTGAATTTAATTTTGCCTCTTGAACCATATCCTCTATTGCAAGTGTTGCAGTTATTCCAAGCCTAGGAACATCTGTTATGTCAAGAATAAGTACCTTGTAGTTTCTTACTAAAACCATTCTTTCCGTAATGCCTTTTGCTGCTCCAAAGCTTAAAGGTCCTCTCAATCTAAAAAGCATTACCTCCCCAGAACATTTATTAAGTAAGTTTTGTTCATCCTCTGATAGTTGAGATTCATTTGTTGAACTGTTATCTGAATTGTCAAATGGATTATCTGCATCCATTCCCTCTAATTGTGTCTGAGTAATGGAGTCAATAGTTAACATGTTGGCTATAAATACTCCGACCAAAACTGCCCATATCAAATCCCAGAAGACTGTCATAAGTAACACGCCATACATTACGGCAGCTGTTTTAAGAGATAGACGATGAGCTCTTAATAAAAATCCCCAGTCAATTATATCCAGGCCAACTTTGATTAATATTCCTGCTAACAAAGCTGTTGGAATTTTTTCAGCTAATGGTCCAGCTCCTACAAGAACTACAAGAAGTACAATGGAATGTACCATTCCTGAAATAGGTGTTGATCCACCAGATTTGACATTTATAACTGTTCTCATAGTTGCTCCCGCTCCAGGGAGTCCAGAGAAAAGACCTGCCACAGCATTACCAATACCTTGACCAATTAATTCTTTATCAGAATTGTGTTTTGTTTGAGATATGTTATCCGCGACTAATGAAGTTAATAATGAATCTATTGCCCCAAGAACTGCTAAAACCAAACCTGCTTTTAAAATAATTGGAAAGTATCTATTAAAACTAGGGAAACTTAATGAGGGTAACCCTTTTGGGATATCACCAATTCTGTCTAAAGCAGTTTCACCGAAAAGAAATATAGATATCGGAGTAACTATTAATAGAGCTAATAAAGGGGACGGTACCCATTGACTTATCTTTCTGGGAGTTAGAAAAACAATTCCTAAAGTCATAACTGCCACTCCAATAGCAGCTCCATTAGGTTCAAAATTATTTACGACTGTATTTAAAGATTCAATTACACCACCTCTTGTGCTAATTCCAAGAAGAGGTCCTATCTGTAAAGCAATAATTATTACGCCGATACCCGACATGAATCCAGAAACAACTGAATAAGGGACTAATGTTATGTATTTTCCAAGTTTGAGAATTCCAAAAAGTATTTGAAACAATCCACCTATCACTACCGCTGCCATAACCAATGGCAATATTTGTTCGGCGGATAAATCTCTCGGCACGCCAACAGCAGCCAAGCTTGCAACAACACCAGCGACTGTCACGCTCATGGGCCCTGTCGGCCCACTAACTTGTGAGGGGGTCCCACCAAAGAGAGCTGCCAAGAAGCCAACAACGACAGCTCCATAGAGCCCATAAATTGCCCCACCAGGACCCAACGCTGCATTCCCGAAAGCAAGAGCAAGTGGAAGCGCTACAACAGCCGCAGTAAGACCTCCTAAAACATCACCTCTAATATTTTTGAGATGAAGTCCGTGAATTAATGCCACTAAACCTCTCCAAAATCAATAACACTTACATAACAATATATCTTTATGGACTAATCGTTCGGACTTCCCCCCATTATTTTTTACTTAAATGCTTTAGCGGGCCTGAGAATGTAATAAATCGGAGTTTTAGACCTTTATGCTTGATGATGGTTTTAAAAACTATTACAAAGTTCTAGGCTTAAAAAAAGGCGCTAGTGAAGCTGAAATTAAAAACTCTTATCGGAACCTAGCTAGAAAATTTCATCCAGATATCAATCCAAAAAACAAAAATGCAGAGAGTAAATTTAAAGATATAAATGAGGCATATGAAATACTCTCAAATGCAGAGATGAGAGATAAATATTTAAAATATGATGAGTTTATAAATGGTTTTAAAGATAAAGAGATATCACAAAAGGGAAAAGACTTGAATTATGATAAATATCAAAATTTTAATGATTTTCTTAAAGAGATATTAGGTAATAAAAGTAATAATTATAAAGATAATTTAGATGCTCATAAAATTATTGAATTAAGCCTTAATGATGCCTTCAATGGGACTATTAAAACTTTAAATATTAGCGGAGAAAAAATAAATGTAAAAATACCAAAAGGGATTAAAAATAATTCTAAACTTAGAGTGAAGGGGAAGGGGAATTTTTCCAACTTGTCAGGGGAACGAGGAGATTTAATTTTATTGATCAATCTAAAAAGACATAAGATTTGGCATCTAAATGGAAATTCTATTTGTGGAACTTTACCAGTAACTTTTGATGAACTAGCACTTCGATCAGTTATAAAAGTCAAAACTCTTGAGGGAGAAACATCTATCAGAATTCCTGAGTTTTCCTCACATGGAGGGAGTTTAAGATTAAAGGGTAAAGGCTGGCCAGTTGGAAATGAAAGGGGGGACTTGTTTTTAACTCTGAAAGTTTGTTTCCCGGAAACTTGGACTGATAAAGAGATAAAACTGATAAAAAAATTAAAAGAAATAAGAAAATTTCAACCAAGAGATAAATTTAATTAATACTAACGATGTATTAATGCAAAAATAAAATAAATTTAAACTATCTGCATATTAAAGCCCTTATGGATCTCACTTATCGCCCTCGGAGGATGCGCAGAACTATTTCTTTAAGGGAAATGGTAAGAGAAAATAATATAAAATCATCAGATTTTATATATCCAATTTTTATTCATGAAGGGAACGATATTCAATCGATTGAATCAATGCCTGGGATATTCAGATGGACACTAGATTCTCTTTTTCAGCATGTTGAAATGGCATGGGATTTAGGAATTAGATGTATTGTCTTATTTCCTAAGATCGATGAATCATTAAAAACTGAAGACGGTAGAGAATGCCTTAATGAAAACGGGCTAATCCCAAAAGCTATTAGAAAAATAAAGCAAGAACTTCCAGAAATGACTGTAATGACAGATGTTGCTTTAGATCCCTATTCAATAGATGGTCATGATGGGATAGTTAGTTCATCTGGAGAAATATTAAATGATGAAACTGTTCAAATCCTTTCTCAGCAAGCAGTTTTACAAGCTCATTGTGGAGCTGATTTGATTGGCCCAAGTGACATGATGGATGGTCGTGTTGGAGCAATTAGAGAAGCATTAGATGATGAAGATTTTCAAAATGTTGGAATAATAAGCTATTCAGCTAAATATTCTTCCGCATATTATGGCCCTTTTAGAGACGCCTTGAATTCAGCTCCAAATTTAAATACTGAGAAAAACATTCCAAAAGATAAAAATACCTATCAAATGGACCCCGCAAATATTCGCGAAGCAATAACAGAAGCAAGTATGGATGAACAAGAGGGAGCTGATATTTTGATGGTTAAACCTGGATTAGCTTATTTGGATGTGATAAAGACTCTGAGAGAAGAAACAGAGCTCCCTATTGCGGCTTATAACGTAAGTGGGGAATATTCCATGATCAAAGCAGCTTCAGAACGTGGTTGGATTGATGAGAAAGCAGTTGTTCTTGAGACACTTTTAAGCTTCAAAAGAGCAGGCTGCGACTTAATTCTTTCTTATCATGCATGCGATGCCTGCAAATGGCTAAAAGATGGTTGAATTTGTTTAGAATGAAATCCAACAAATATTCTTAGAGTCTTTTAAATGAAAAATGCTCAAAGCAGTTCAAATGCTGAGGGAGCTGTAAAAGTTAATAGAATTGGCCATACGGCAATAAGAGTTGACGATGTTTTGCGTGCCAAAGATTTTTATTTAAGTTTAGGAATGAAACTTGTTTGGGATGATGATGATTGGTGTTACCTTGAAACTCAGCATGGTAATGACGGTTTAGCTTTACTTGGTCCTAGTTATAAAGCTGCAGGACCTCATTTTGCCTTCCATTTTAAAGATCTAGCGAAGGTAGAGTTAATTCATGATCAATTAAAAAAATCAGGAGTCAGAGTTGGGAGTTTACACAAACATAGAGATGGTACAGCTTCTTTTTATTTACGAGATCCAGAAGGTAACTGGCTGGAAATGCTCTACGAGCCACCAGAGGGGATACCAACTAATCAAATAGAGGTCCAAAAATAATTGTCTACTAATCTTCTAAAGAATCAAGGTGATTTGATTGAAGAGTCTCTTAAACTTCTTGAATGGCCTGAAATATGCTCTCAACTTTCTACTTTCTCGAGTACAAAAGAAGGTAGGGCTTTATGTCTTCATCCTGTTGCCCCAACCACCATAAAAGAAAGCACAAATTTGTTATCTGAAACTATGGAAATGATTACTTTGGACGAGATTCTTGAAGGTGGAGTCAGTTTCAAAGGAATACATGATTTGAGAAAAATTATTTCAATATGTACAAAGGGAGGTGTTGTCTCGGGAGAAGAACTATTAAAAATTTCTGAAACACTACGAAATATTAGACGTTTAAGAAAACAACTTGTTGATCAAGATGTTAGACCTGTTTTAAGTCGTAATTTTGATTCAATTTCAATGTTGCCTGAGTTGCAACAAACTATTGAGTTTTGTATTGAGGATGGTGGACGCGTTGCAGATAGATCAAGTGAAAAATTATTTGAAGCTAGATGTAAAAATAAAAATTTAACGGAATTAAGAACTCAACGTATCAATCAAATACTAAGAAATAATGTCTCTATTATACAAGATAATGTCATAACTTACAGAAATAGCAGACCAGTAATACCTTTAAAAGCTTCAGCAAGTGATAAGATATCAGGAATAATTCACGATACTTCATCCTCTGGAAATACGATATTCATTGAGCCACAGTCTATTGTATCAATAGGTAATCAAATATCCCAAGTAAAAAATATAATATCAAGAGAGGAACAAAAATTATTAGCTTTATATAGTAGCTATATTGCTGAGAAAAGTATCCCTTTGAATAATCTATGCGATGTGATTTTAAAAATAGATTTAGCTCTCTCTCGGGCAAGATATGGGAAATGTCTTAATGCGGTACCTCCAATTATTGTAGAAGGGGAAAATTCAGGTTTTTATTTAGATGAGTTTAGCCATCCTCTTTTGATATGGCAAAATAAGTATCACCATGGACAAGATGTTGTACCAGTAACTTTTAATGTTTCATCCTCAATGAGAGTTATTGCAATAACTGGTCCAAATACAGGGGGAAAAACAGTCACATTGAAAAGTGTAGGTTTAGCTGCACTTATGTCTAAGTATGGTTTGTTAATTCCTTGTAAAACAGCACCTACAGTCCCTTGGTTTTCATATATCCTTGCTGATATAGGAGATGAGCAATCGTTACAGCAAAATCTTTCTACTTTTAGTGGCCATATTTCTAGAATAATAAAAATAATTCGACTTGTAGAAAACTCTCCCTATCTTTCAATGGTTTTATTAGATGAAGTTGGATCAGGTACTGATCCAGGAGAGGGAGCATCAATAGCAATTGCTTTACTAAAAAAACTTGCAAATATAGTTAAGCTGACAATTGCGACAACTCATTTAGGTGAATTAAAAGCTTTGAAATATTCTGATTCTCGTTTTGAGAATGCATCTGTAGGGTTTGATAGTTCTACTTTGTTACCTAAATATAATTTGCAATGGGGAATACCTGGTAAGAGTAATGCATTGGCAATAGCTTCAAGATTGGGTCTTGATGATGAGATTATTAAAAATGCTAAGCAGATATACAGTCAGAAAGGTCATGACAATGTGAATGAAATAATACAAGGTCTTGAAATGGAAAAGAAACGCCAACAAATATCATCTGAAAAAGCAGCAGCTCTTCTAGCAAAGACAGAGTTATTACATGAAGAAATTTTAGCAGGATGGAGAAAACAAAAAGATAGCTATGAGAGGTACCAAACTCATGGGAGAGAAGAATTACTTAAAGGTATTAGAGAAGGTCAGTTAGAAGTTAGTAGCCTTATTAAAAAACTTAGAGATAAAATGCTGATGGAGAGATAGCAAGAAATGCTGGACAAAGATTGCGTCAATTAGAAACTACACATAAAAAAACTCATACAGGTAAATCTGAGAAGTCATGGGTGCCTGAGATTGGAGGAAAAGTTAGAATTATCTCAATCGATAAAATAGCTAGCGTTGTAGATATATCAGAAGATGTCACAATGTTAACTGTCGTTTGTGGTGTTTTCAGAAGTAATATTCACATTAGTGATATTGAGAGTGTAGATGGACAAAAACCAAATTCATTTAAAAAGGCTCCTGACAGATTTACTAAATTAGAAAGTAAATCTCGTTGTGATGTCAGAACTAAAAAGAATACCGTTGATGTAAGAGGTTTAAGAGTTCATGAAGCAGAATCTGTTGTAGAAGAGAAATTAAGAAAATTAAATGGACCTGTTTGGATCGTTCATGGAATTGGAACGGGTAAATTGAAAAGAGGATTAAGAGAATGGTTTAAAACTCTTCCATATATTCAACGTGTTTCTGATGCAGATAAATCTGATGGTGGTTCTGGTTGTAGTATTGTTTGGATTGATAATGTTTAATTTGAAACATAAATTTTTTGTTATTTGATCATTTAAAATTTTCCATATATATATATATAATTGAGTGAAATTTATAGATCAAGCAAAAATCACTGTAAGAGCAGGTAAGGGTGGAGATGGTATTTCTGCTTTTCGTCGGGAGAAATATGTTCCTGCGGGTGGTCCGTCTGGAGGGGATGGCGGAGCTGGAGGTAAGGTGATATTCGTTGCAGATGCAAATCTTCAAACATTGCTCGATTTTAAATATAAGCAAGTATTTCAAGCCGAAGATGGCATGAGAGGGGGACCCAACAAAAAGTCTGGGGCTTCGGGCAAAGATATTTTATTGAAAGTACCCCCAGGGACCGAAGTATCTCATTACGAGTCTGGTGTTGTTTTTGGAGATCTAGTTAAACACGGTGAAACTCTTATTGCTGCATTTGGTGGGCGAGGAGGTGCTGGTAATGCTAGATATTTAAGTAATAAAAATCGTGCACCTGAGAAGTTTAAGGAAGGGGAGTATGGAGAAGAATGGGATCTTAAGTTAGAACTTAAACTCATTGCGGATGTTGGAATTATTGGACTTCCCAATGCTGGTAAAAGTACTTTGATATCAACTATATCTTCAGCGAAACCAAAGGTAGCGGATTATCCATTTACAACATTGATTCCAAATTTGGGAGTTGTACGCAAACCTAGTGGGGATGGAGTTTTGTTTGCTGACATACCAGGTTTAATATCAGGAGCAGCTGCTGGAGTAGGACTTGGGCATGATTTTTTAAGACATATAAAAAGAACAAAACTTTTAATACATGTTGTTGATTCTTCGTCTTTAGATCCTTTGGAGGATATAAAAAGTATTGAAAAAGAATTGGTTGAATATGGTGATAACCTTTGTGATAAATCGAGGATTATAGTTTTAAATAAAAAGGATTTATTAAATCATGAGACAGAAAAGTATCTCTTAGAGAATATTAAATCCAACACAAGATTGGATGTCTTAATAACTTCTGGTGTGACAAAAGATGGAGTAGAAGATATGTTGAATTCCGTTTGGAGTTATTTAAAAAAATAACTTTATAAAAATTTCCAATATTTTTAGAGAAAAATACTTGTCTTATTACAAAAAATTAGTCATAAATAAATATATAAATAAAATTCATGAATTTTTATAGCTGCTTCGATAAAAACGGCGAAATTATCGCCAGATGTCAGACTAACCAGGATATTGAGGTTCTCAGAAAGATGGGTCGACCTATAGCAGAAATTAGAAGAATGAAAAATGAAGAAGCAATTGTATGTACTTTGACTGGAAGTCCTTCAGACTACAATCTTGATTATTAAAAAGGAGAGAAACAAGTCTCTCCTTTTTGAACTTTTAAGTTAGTCGTCGTAGACCAAGCATTCTGGTTCGTCTGGATTAGCGTCACAAAAGAGTTCTAATGCGTTGGGATCATGATGATCACCAGCAGCAATTTCTTCCTTGTGATGTTCTTTATATTCCTCAAGAGAGTTTAGCTCTTCAGTTAAGTGCCTTACTTTTGGATCGTTTCCAGCTTCCTTCGCTGATTGGATCTCATTTTGATCCTTTTGAATGTGTTCCTCGATTGATTTCATAGAAAGAAGGCTAGTGCCGAATCTTTAACTTCGGTTATATCATAATTATCCTTTTGATTTATGCGAACACTTTTAATAAATTTAAGTTGGGTTACCAACACTAAATGAGCATAAGAAAATTAATCTTCTTGAATTTCAACTGCTTACCTTTTTCATGTATTCAAATATACTTTTATCACCTATGTCAGAAGATGAATCAATTTTAAATTTTTTTATTGTAAGTATGAAAAATAAAATTGATGAAATGAGGAGACTTATCGCCAAAACATTTATAGATATTATTTTGAAAATATATAAAACAATAGAACAAGGGAAAATCAATGTAATTAAAGCAGCCTCAGCATTCCTAAAACAAAAAAATTCTTTGAATCCTATGCCAACTATTGATGCAAATACAGGACCAACTAGTATGATATTTATATTGTCTTTAATTAAAAAATCACCAATATTATATGGACCAAAATTATAAATTATAATCAAAAGGTTAATTAATCCTACTAAAGAGAAAAGCTTTAATATATTGTGTAAAGATTTGATATATATATGTATCCATATTAACGAAAGGTTGCTAAATAAACTGGTTAATACAAGCCATAGAAATATATACTTTGATCCAAAAAATATCCATTGAGATATTCCTGCAACAAGACAGGCTGAGCAAAAACATAATGAAAATCTATATAGCTTTACCTCGAGAATATCCTTAGCATTTATAGAATAATTTCCATAAAAACCTTCATAAATTTTTTCAGGTTGCTTATCATTCTCGTAACTATTATTTTTTTTTATTGAATCCATTTAATTAGCTCCTTTTACAATTAATTCTATATCTGGTCCTTCATGTATTATGCCTCTCGGGTTTAAAGGAAATAAAGATCCATAATAATCTTTTCTCCATGTCTCTGTATTACAAGTCTTAGAAATATTTTTAAAGTTAAAAAATCTTTTTCTCCATTCAAAAATATTTTTATATTCCCAAAGTGGTTTTTTACTACAACCAAAAAAGGGTTGATAGACGCTCTCCCATCTAATAAGTGTAGGGAATATTCTGACATCTGCTATTGTAATCATCTCTCCACAAATCCAAGGTCCTTTCTTTTCTAAAGATTTTTCCAGTGTATCCAATGAACTAAATAAATCTTCTATAGCTTTATTATATGCATTTTGATTTCTTGCAAACCCACACTTATAAACACCATTATTTAATGAATCATTAAATAATAAATCCCACGAATCTATTTCTGATTTTAGATGAGTTGGATTCATATTAACTCCTCCTTTTAGGGTTGAATAATTGCTAAATATCTCAACTAGTTTTGTACTTTCATTCCCTATGATTTCTGGATAATTTTTTTGAGTACCCACTGGATCAAAAAGAGTTGGAACTGTTGCTCTATGTGATAAAGAAAAACCACATAAACTATAAACATCATTTAAGTACTTACAACCTAAAATTTTTTCTTCTATTTCCCACAAGCCTTTTTCTTTATTTGGTAAAACATTTTTAAGTATTATATCTTCATGAAGTGAACAAATTTCAATCATTAGCCAAGTCCTATGAGCCCAAGGGCAGCTTTTGCCAATAAATAAAATTGGTAAATTATTTTTAGATCTTATTCTTATTTTTTTTGGATCAATCTTTATTGAATCAATATTGCTATTTTGTGGCCTAGAATAGTTACCATTCCCATCAGATGGTGCAAGATAATTCATCATTTGTATCCATTGCCATTTCCAAGTTTTTTTTGCTGAGGCAATGATAAAAGATGGTAGTTTCATACAAATTAGGTATTTGAAAATTTTTAGATTAAATCTTTCCCAATGATCAATAACTCAAATATTCTTTTAGTTGCAGGTACTCATGGTAACGAACTAAATGCTCCTTGGCTTTTCAATGAATGGAATAAGAAACCTTCATTGATTGAATTATTTGATTTAAAATGTAAGACTATTTTGGGTAATCCCCAAGCTATCGAATGCTGTAAAAGATACATTGATAGAGATCTTAATCGAAGTTTCTCTGATGAATTACTTAATGATATTCATTTAAATGATTTAGAGGTATTAAGAGCAAGAGAAATTTTAAAATTATACGGACCTTATGGAGAATTGCCCTCAAAAATAGTTATTGATTTTCACTCCACAACTGCTGTGATGGGTTCTAGCATAGTAATTTATGGGCGTAGAAAAGCTGATCTAATGCTTGCTGGATTAATCCAACATCGTATTGGCCTGCCCATCTATTTACATGAAGAGGACCCTAAACAAACTGGATTTTTAGTAGAAAAATGGCCTTGTGGAATTGTTGTAGAGATCGGACCAGTAGCTCAGGGACTCCTTGATAAAAAAATTGTTAGTCAAAATAAATTAGTACTTGAAACTTGTTTGGATGAGATTTCAAAATTTAAATTAGAAGAAATAAATTATCCTGAGAAAGTATATGTTCATTCTCATGTTGCAAGTCTTGATTATCCTAGAGATGATTCAGGACATATTTCATCTTTAATTAATAGTGAGATGATTTACAAAAATTGGATTCCTTTAAATCATAATTTAAAAATATTTGAACTGAGTAATAGGAGTAAAGAGTCAGAGACTTTATATGAAAATCTTACACCTGTTTTTATAAATGAAGCTGCATATATGGAAAAAAATATAGCTCTAAGTTTTACAAAGAAAGAAACTATTAATATCAATAAAGCTCATATTGATAGTTTGAAAAATCTCATTTCAAATAATTAGTAAATATTCTAATAAAATTAATAATTTATTTATATATGAAGGCCTTAAGGGAGAGATATAATTTTTATTTAAAAGTTTAAATTTTTAATTGTAGATTAGTAATCTTTCGCTCCAGTAAACAGTAGCCCCCTCTCTCTCAAGTTCATTTCGCCTATGCCTTGCAAGTTCCAAAGGAACATGCTCCTCTTTTCTGTTCCCATTCTGCATCCATTTAATAAGTACCAAGGGGCAAAACTAATTCAGGGTATAAATATTAAAACTTTGTGAGCCTTCTTTAAAGTTTTCTTTACATTTTAAGCTTTATCGCTCTCACGTATTAAGAATTTATCTCTTATTATCTTTTGGTCGGATAAAACCGACCTTATTTAATCCCTTTTTGGGAATCTCATTTCGTCCTCATGACCACCATTAGACAGCAGCGTTCTTCGCTGTTAAAAGGTTGGCCACAGTTCTGCGAGTGGGTCACATCAACAGACAACCGTATTTATATCGGTTGGTTCGGTGTACTAATGATCCCTTGTCTAGCTGCGGCAGCAATCTGCTTCACAGTTGCATTTATTGCAGCTCCTCCAGTTGACATTGATGGAATCCGTGAGCCTGTTGCAGGTTCATTCCTATATGGAAACAACATCATTTCTGGTGCTGTTGTTCCTTCAAGTAACGCTATCGGTCTTCACTTCTACCCAATTTGGGAAGCTGCGAATATTGATGAGTGGCTATACAACGGTGGACCATACCAACTAGTTATCTTCCATTTCCTAATTGGAATTTGTGGTTGGATGGGTCGCCAGTGGGAACTTTCATACCGTCTAGGTATGCGTCCTTGGATCTGTGTTGCATACTCTGCACCAGTTTCAGCTGCTTTCGCTGTATTCCTTGTATACCCATTCGGTCAAGGTTCATTCTCTGACGGAATGCCTCTAGGTATCTCTGGAACATTCAACTTCATGTTTGTTTTCCAAGCAGAGCACAACATTCTTATGCACCCATTCCATATGGCTGGTGTTGCTGGTATGTT